>Ga0268277_1000129_pt1 | contig 60950 bp, 54 predicted proteins | sample saktaG_5_FD_190132 | JGI IMG/M metagenome (GOLD analysis project Ga0268277, IMG submission 190132) | Saline water microbial communities from Sakinaw Lake, British Columbia, Canada - sak_2010_1_5_50m | ecosystem: Environmental > Aquatic > Non-marine Saline and Alkaline > Saline ... | reverse complement strand
CAGTTCATTTTTGACAGCAATTCCGATTTGTTCCATCAGATACGGCTTCTTTACATAAGTCCCCGCACCCAGTTTTTGAGCCTGTTTGACACGTTTTGATTCGGAAAAGCCACTTGCGATGATGGCCTTCTGGCCCGGATGCAGTTTGAGAATCCTCTTGTATGTCTCAAGTCCGTCTATCCCGGGATCCATTATCATGTCTAAAACCAGTAGATCCGCTGAATGGTCTTTCATGTACTCTACCGCTTCTTCACCACTGGAAACGGTTGTGACGGAATACCCGAGTTTTTTTAACATTCCGGAGGCAATTTTTCTCTGTTCCTCCACATCATCCACAACCAGGATGGCCTCTCCCCTGCCCATGTAATCTTCAATGGATAAGCGGGTTTCATCTCTGGCTGGTTCCTTTCTTGTTACAGGAAAAGAAAGTATAAATGTCGTTCCCTTTCCCCCAGTGCTTTGAACATCTATATAGCCATTATGGTCTTTTACTGTCCCCCATACGACCGTCATGCCCAGGCCAGTTCCGCTTCTTCCCATCACTTTCTTAGTATAAAACGGCTCGAATATCCTTTCAATATCCTCCGCGGGAATCCCGATCCCTGTATCAGAAACCGTAAGGGTTACATAATCACCCTCACTTACATCCTCATAACCTTTTACTGGTTTGTCGATATACCGGTTTTGGGTAGATACGACAATCGTTCCCCCGTCTGGCATGGCCTCTGCCGCATTGGATATCAAGTTCATCAACGTCTTGGAGAGGTGAACAGGGGATCCCATGATGTTCAACAAGTTCTCTTCGAGGTTCGTTACAATCCTGACATCTGGATGGAAGAATTTTAATTTCTCATGTTCCGGTGTTTTTAGATGATTGGATATAATGTCATTTAATTTCACGACCTCCCTGGTATCAACCCCCCTTCTTGCCAGCGTCAGCATGTCCTGAATAATGGCTGCGGCCTTTTCTCCCGATTTCTGTATGGTCGAAATCGGTTCCCTCAACGGGCTGTCTTCCGGAAGCTGCATTAACAGCAACTCGGGGTAACTGACGATGCCACCGAGAACATTGTTCAGATCGTGTGCCATGCCACCGGCGAGGGTGCCCAGGGCTTCCATCTTGCGCGCATTATGAAGCCTGGTTTCCAGTTTCTGCCTTTCTTCCTCTGCCTGTTTTCTTTGAACAAGTTCTTCCCGGAGTTGCATATTTACGCTGTCCAGTTCCCGGGTACGCTCCGCCACTCTTATTTCAAGATTTTCTTGTATCTGTCGCAGCAAACCCTCTACTTTCTCTCGTTCGGCAACTTCCTCCTCAAGCTGCAGGTTCTTTTCCCTGATGTCATGTTCTCTTCTGTTCGCTTCTTCAATACGTGTATGCAGCACCTCGTTGTGAGTGTTGAGCCGCCACAACCCCCCCGTTGCACCCAGAATAACTACCAATAATATCCCCATGGTCAGGGGGAGCCGCCAGGGAGGCGCACCACCGAACACCTCTGAAGTTGTGGACACTACTGCCAATGAAAACGGGGTATCCTTGACTGGAATCCGGATTGCAATCATGTCTGATTTGGTCCCATTATAAACTGCATCGAACCGATAAGGTTTCCAACTTTCTGCTTTTCCAAAATCAAACTGAACGTTATAAGGGGCTTCCAGATTTTCCGTTGCTGCGAAATGCAATTTACCTTTCGGGCAAACGATGCCATATACACGGCTTGAGGATTTATTCTCTGTTTGAATAAAATACTTGTAAATGGGATTTGGTGATACCCATGCCAGGAGTTGTCCCGCATATCGGTTTTTAAAGAAACAGGGGGTGGAGACCGCCACACTTAACAACTTTCCATAGTGTTCGGCGATGATGATCGGTTTGGAACTATCCGGGGCAAGATATTTTTTCCATTCTTTTTCGGGTTCACTTTTGGCGGATTTTAACGGCATACGATCAACGAGTAAATCGCCGCTGCTGTCTATAAAAACAATCCGTGTATATATCCTTTCAGCATTGAACCTTTTTTCGTTCAACAGTCTGTCAAAACTCTTGTTAATGGCAATCAGACTGGCCTTTAACCCATACTCCATTGACATTCCCAAGGCTTTATTCTCAAAGAATATGGAGATCTCCCGGCTTTCTGCAAGGTCTTTCAGGTCGTCTTTCCGCTCGGAGTAAAAGTAGCTTGTCGCCGTTGCCAACTTCTCCGTATCATAACTCAGTTGGTTAAGGGTCGAATCATGCAGCTTTGCCAGCGAAATATAATTTTCCCAAAGCAGGAAACCGATTAATCCAATCAGCAAGATACCCGATACGATACCTGCAAGTTTTATCCTCTTTTTCTTTGATGTCTGGTCAGGTTGCATTTTAACCCCGGTTAAATCCTGAAAATCAAAAATAAATAGAAAATCTCTTCAGGCAAGTTATGATTTTTACTTCTCCTCGAAAAATTCGGGATAATATGTGAAAACTGCCGGGTAATATTTCCTTACAAGGCGCAAATACGTTCCATTATTTTTACACTCTTTAAAAAAGCGATTAAAGGCATCTAACGACCGGGGCGATGTTTTGGCAAACGCGAAACCCATGTTCTGCTTATGAGAAACCGGGCCGATTACTTTCACCTCGCCGGGCCATTTTTCCAGAGCAATCAGGGCATCAGGTACGTCCAGAAGGGTCGCATCGGCATCACCATTGATGACGGCGGGGGCGAGTTCATTCAGGTTTCCTTCAAACAGTTTAATCCTGGCGCCGGTATCCTTTATCCCGTAAAGTGAGGGGTCAAGGCATGTTTTGGCCAGTCCAAGAATTGTACGATCCTTCAACAGGGCCTTCACAGAGGCGATGTCCCTGTCAGTGTCACCGGATGGTTTAATGGGTTTCATGTGAGAATCGGCCCGGGCCAGTATCCAGACCTGTGTAGGAAAAGTCGGGGTGGAATAGTTTACGATTTTCTGGCGCCAGGGGAGTACGGTAAAACCGTTGGCTATTATATCTCCCTTAACAGGCACATCCCCAATGACTTCGATATCTTTACCCCTGGCTATGACCTTCTTTCCCGTCAGATCCCCGATCACATCACTCCATGATGTTTTGACGTAAACATATTTTACGCCCAAGTGTTGAGCAAAAAGCCCTGCCATTTCCACATCAATTCCGTCACCACTGCCTGTAACAAAATTTGCATAGGGCACACCCAGGTGTCTCAATACCCCGTTCTTCTTGATTTCAGAAAGATCTGTCCCGGACGCAATCCCTATGGAGACGGTCAGCAATATGGCGAAAACGCACACATGTGTTATTGCTGTGATCATCTTTTTCTTATTCATACTGTCCTCCTGTTTAGTTTTTTTCTACACTTTACTTAGTTGGTAAGAAAATAGAGATACTTTAGTAAATAGTTTGATTTAATTATTGGTAATCGAATACTTACCGTACAGAGAGTTCTCCAGGATGTAGAGGCGGACGGAATCCGGGACGAGGTGCATGATCGACCGCCCCTTTTTTGTCCTGATTCTTATGTCGGTGGAGGATATGTCCAGAAAGGTTAATTTTCTGAAGTATATGGAATGCCCGGCAGGACCTTTGAATCCGTCAGTGTCCCTGTCATACTCAAATTGTGAGGCAAAATCGGGAGGGAGTATTCCTGAGAGACCTCTGGCTTCGTAACCCGGTCTGGTCATGACAACAAAGTTGCACAGTGATAATAATTGTTTCCACTCTTTCCACATCCAGATATCGTTAAACGCGTCCTGCCCCATGATGAAATAAAGCTCAAGGTTTTTCGGCGAATGATTAAGAAAATACTTAACCGTGTCAATAGAGTAAGATTTGCCCTCCCTCTGACTTTCTATATCGGAGACTGAAAATAAGGGGTTTTCTTCGGCGCATAGTTTTATCATCTTTTCCCGATGGTGAAATGGTGTGATCTCTCTATCGGTTTTTAGGGGCTGGCTGGCGGCGGGAATAAAGATGATCCTGTCCAGATCGAAGATTTCGCGGATCTCCTCTGCGCATCTCAGGTGTCCGAGATGTATCGGGTTAAATGTGCCTCCGAATAGTCCCCATTTCATGTCCTGATCTGTCCGTTTCCGTAAATAATAAACTTCGTAGTTGTCAGTTCCTGAAGACCCATTGGCCCAAAGGCGTGAAGTTTTGTCGTACTGATTCCGATCTCCGCACCAAGACCCAGTTCAAAACCGTCACTGAATCTTGTAGATGCATTCGCCAGGACGGTTGAGGAATTAACCTCATTCAGGAAACGCTGGGAGTTATTATAATCACGGGTGATGATAGATTCTGTATGAAGGGAACCGTATTTTTCAATATGAGCCATGGCCTCATCCAGGTCATTTACCACGCGGATGGCCAGAATAAGATCGAGATACTCTTCGTACCAGTCTTCCTCGGTGGCTTCTTCAATATCGGGAAGGATTGTCCGTGTATTCTCACATCCCTTGAGTGTAACGCCGGCATCCTTCAGGTTCTTCGCTACCCGCGGAAGGAACGTTTCAGCAATCTTCTTGTGAACGAGGAGTGTTTCCATGGCATTGCAGACGCCCGGTCTTTGTGTCTTGGCGTTCATGCAGATCGTATCGGCCATATCGAGATCTGCGCTTTCATCGACGAAGATATGGCAAACACCTTTGTAGTGCTTGATGACGGGTATCCTGGACTGGTTCACGACGGCCCTGATCAATTCTTCCCCCCCCCTGGGGATGATGATATCTATATATTCCTCCAGTTTTAGCATTTCATTGACCGCCTGCCTGTCCGTTATGGGAATGACCTGTATGGCTGCCTCGGGGATATTCACATTTCGCAGGACATCCTGCAATATTCTGGTTATGGCAAGACTGGAATTGATTGCTTCGGATCCCCCCCTGAGAATGACGGCATTTCCGGACTTGAGACACAGGGCGGCGGCATCTGCCGTCACATTGGGGCGTGACTCATATATGATTCCGATAACGCCCAGTGGAATTCTCATCCTGCCGACAAGCAGACCGTTGGGCCTTTTCCACATGGAGGTAACCTCTCCCACCGGGTCAGGTAGAGCGGCAACTTCCTTCAGACCTTCAGCCATTCCCTTTATGGTAGATTCATCAAGGGTAAGCCTGTCTATCATTGCTTTGGAAAGCCCCTTCTTTTGGGCATAATCAAGATCCTTTGCGTTTTCAGTGGTGAGATAATCCATATTCTTGATCAATTCATCTGCCATTTCAAGGAGGGCCTTATCTTTTACCCGGGAAGAAATCTTTGCAAGGGTACTCGCAGCCTCTTTTGCTTTCTCAGCAATTTCAATTACCTGTTCCTTAATACTCATGACGTCATCCTCTCTGAAATAAAAAAGTGTCGTATGTTAAATATATTATTGATTTTTCTCCATTACTTTGTCATTAATACTGCCGCTACTTTGTCATTAATACTGCCGCATTTTCCGTAAACAGGAGCAAATCGATAAAATTGGCAAATCTTCCTATTGTCGTGTCAAGTCTCGAGTGTCATTGCGAGCGAAGCGAAGCAATCTCCTGCTACTGGGAGCTAACTTGGCATAATCCAAGAGATTGCCACGGCCTTCGGCCTCGCAATGACGAAGGCTTGTGCGTCATTGCAAGCTTGCCACGACACTATGGTATTTTTCAAAGAATAAAGAATGTTTAACATTTGACGAATATTTTATAGTAGGTAAAGAAGGCTGTGTCAAGATCAGTGAGTGATTTTCTCTATTTGATTATAAGATCGAATAAAGATTCTTGACGAAACGAAAAAAGTTGGGAGACTATGGCTGATATTAATATTAAAGCAGGAAAAAATGTGTATGAAATGATTCAGGATGGCGGTTTCACTTTAGACCAGATCACCGCTTGTGCCGGACCCGCTGTGGGGCCGAGATGGCTGGTGGCCAGTGGCTTTGATATAACACTCCTTGAAAATGAAATGCTGGGCAGACGTCAGCCTGTACTGCTTGCCGGTTCCTCTGCAGGTGCGTTGCGGTTCGCCGCATGGGTGCAGCCGGAAGCCGTAAAAAGTTACCGCAGACTTATGGAAGGTTACATTTCAATGTCCTTCGGCAAGATGGATACTTCCGACACCATTCTCGCGTCTATACGCAGAGTCATCAATGATTACATTGAAGATGATGCCATTCCGTTTGCCCTGGCGAATAAAAAATATCGCCTCGCCGTAACGACTGCGAGAGCCCGGAATCTTGTATCCTCGGAAATCGCGTGGATACAACATCTGGGTCTTATTTTTAGCTTCCTGTTTAATGCCGTAAATAGTTCATGGCTATATATCTTTTTCCAAAGAGTTGTATTTTATAACGGTGCGCTTCCGCCCCTGTTTTGTCTCAGGAGCGATTTCAGGGGAAAGGCCGTTAAGCTGAATGATGCAAATTTGAGACACGCCCTTTTGGCTTCCTCGGCAATCCCACTGGTCGTTGCCGGTGTCAAGAATATATATGGGGCGCCAAACGGCATTTATCGGGATGGGGGGCTGATGGATTATCATTTAAATCAGAAGTATGCGGAAAAGAAAGAGGACATTGTCCTCCTTTTTCACCATCAGGACCGGATTATACCCGGTTGGCTTGATAAAAAGTTGAAATATAAGGAATCAGGAAGTGAGAATATGGAAAATGTTTTGATGATCAGTCCAACCGAAGAGTTCATTCAAAAATTGCCAGGCGGAAAAATACCGGATCGAGACGATTTTAAAATTTTTGCTGCTGATCCTTCAGCGAGAATAAAAAACTGGTGGCGTGCGGTTGAATTATCATCCCCGCTTGGAGAACAGTTCCTGGAACTCGTAGAGAGTAAAAAAATCCGCGACGTCGTACAGGAGATGTAGAGTACCAGAGGAATGTTTCATTGTAAGGGATCAGGGGACTTCGTATATTTCTACACCCTCGGGCGGGGTATAGTTAAACATACTGTCGGGGAGATTAATATTCGTTTTCATGTCTGTAAAAGTCAATTTAGTCATGTTGCCGTAGATGTCAATAAAATTGAAGTTCATCGTATAAAACGTATCTTTGTTTATCTTCATTATGAGTTTTTCTATGCCCATTTCCTGGCTATAGGGGGTCAGGCAGAGCAGATAATTTCCTTTCTCATCTGTGGAGTTTTGTGGGGCAAAGGTTATCTGAAAATCATCTTTTAATTTCCCTATACCGGCTATAAACCTTACGGTCATTTTTGATGTAAGGACTTTTTTGGCATCCTGAACATACACGAGATTCTCATCGGGTATGTATAGCCATGCCTTCTGGGGATTAATGACCAGTCTTTTATGAGATGGTTTGCTGTAATCCCAGAGCATCCGCTTCGGTTTTTTGAAATAAACGGTGCCTTCCTCGGTCAACGTTTGGTTTATCGATTTTATGGTTGCCTCTTGTACAAACTTTGCCCTTAAATTCTTTGTTTGTTCATACCGCTCCTGAATTTTTGCTATCAGCTCCTCAAGGGGTAAGGGTTCTGCGTATATGGGAGTGGTCGTAAAAATAATCAGAAAAATGATTATCAATTTTTTATGAATTGAACGATTCATTTGTTCCGTTTCTTCAGACAGTTGCTTTCTCACACCTTACGGCGAATCATATCCAGAAAATATCCGTGAATTCTTGCATCCCGGGTGAGTTCCGGGTGAAACGTTGATACTAAAATATTGTCCTGTCTGGCCAGTACTACTTTATCCTTATAATAGGCTAAAGGTATTACATCCGGCCCCATACCTTCAATTATGGGTGCTCTTATAAATATTGCCCTGAAGGGTTCGGGGCCTAAAAATTCTATATCCAACTCAACCTCTCTGCTTGCGACCTGACGTCCATAGGCGTTTCTCTTGATGTCAATGTCGATCAGGTTAAGAAACTCCTGTTTTCTTCCCTCTATCTTATCGGCGAGAAGAATCGATCCGGCACATGTCCCGAAAATTGGTTTTCCGGATAATGAGAATTCTTTTATCTTATCAGGGAAATTATACTCAATAATGAGCTTCGATATTGTAGTGCTTTCACCGCCCGGAATAATGAGACCACCTATATCTTGTAGTTGAGACGGCAATCTTATCTCCATTGTCTCCATATTATATTTTTTCAATATATTTATATGTTCGCGAAAGGCACCCTGAAGAGCCAAAACACCTATTCTCATGATTTCTTAAGCTTATAGGGGATCTGCTTTATTTGAGGAATACAGGTTCTCAAAAAACAAGGGAAACAACCTGTTAAAATTAAAGATAAAATATACAACCACTCGTAATTATTGGTTATTTCTTTTTGCTTAAATCTCGTGCAAATCGGTATAGAGTAAAATCAATTGAGGGCTTGCTTACTTTATGAACAACCTTATCAACAGACTTATGCACACTCTTGTGGATTACCGGCAAAATGAATGGAGACCTTTGCATAACGTCCCCTTTTGCCCAATTTCTGCGTCAGGCTCAATTTTTAATCCTCGAAATATCCAATATATTCCTGTGGCTAAAATTTTCGCCTTCCTTGAACTTGAACAAAATTGAACATTCTGCAAAGGTCTCGAATGAAAAGATCTTTAATCAGATATTTTTACTCTCCAGCCGAAGGGATCTTCCTTTTCTCCATATTGGACCTGGAGTATCTCATTATATAATCTTTCCGTGATTTCACCGGTTTTCCCCTCGTTAATCACATACTCTTTCCCCTTGTAGTAGATCTGTCCTACCGGAGAGACTATGGCAGCTGTTCCGGAAGCAAAGCAATCCTTCAGGGTTCCATCGGCATGGGCATCGAGTATTTCGTCCATTGATAGCTGTCTTTCCGAGACATTGATTTTCCAGTTCTTTGCCAGCTGGATGACCGAATCACGGGTGACACCGGGGAGGATACTTCCTGTAAGGGGAGGCGTTATTAATTCGTCCCCGATGAGAAAAAAGATGTTACTCGTTCCAACCTCTTCAACATATTTCATCTCTATCGCATCAAGCCACAGTACCTGGGTGTAGCCCAAGTCGCTTGCCTTTTGACTGGCATACAGGCTTGCTGCATAGTTGCCGGCGGCCTTACAGTACCCGACCCCCCCGCGCACTGCCCGGACATATTCTTCACTCACATAGATCTTCGTCGGGCTGAATCCTTCCGGGTAATATGCTCCTACCGGACCCGCAATAATATAGAAAAGATATTTATTAGAGGGATGGACTCCCAGCGCCGTTTCCGTGGCGATCATGGTGGGTCGTATATAGAGCGAGGTACCAATGCCACGGGGTATCCACTCCTTTTCAACGGTAACAAGTTTTACCAGTGCATCCATGAAGAGGTCTTCGTCAACCGGTTGCATACAAAGCCTCACGGCGGATTCATTCATTCGTTTGATGTTTTCGCCGGGCCTGAACAGATAAACCGAACCGTCTTTACCCCGGTAGGCTTTCATTCCTTCAAAAATGAGTTGCCCGTAGTGGAGACACATTACTGCCGGATCGAGGATGAGCGGTCTGTACGGTTCTATCGAAGCATTATGCCAACCCTTTCCAGTCTCATATTCCACGATGAAAAAGTGATCCGTAAATGTCTGGCCAAAACCGAGCTTAGATTCATCAGTTGGTTTTGGTTTCATTTTTTCCGGCGCAACTTTGGTGATCTTTATATCCATCTCTGACGCCCCCTCCTTTAATTATTAATTCCCCCTGAGTTGTAGTAGATTTTCCTCGCCTATTTCCGATATTTCGAGACCGGGCATTGCATTTCCCAGCCCTTTGGATACCTTTGCAATAATATCCGGATCATTGTAGTGAGTTACTGCCTGAACAATAGCATGAGCCCGTTTTGCCGGATCCTCAGACTTAAATATGCCCGATCCGACAAAGACGCCATCTGCTCCGAGTTGCATCATCATTGCCGCGTCTGCCGGTGTGGCGAGGCCCCCTGCTGAAAAGTTCACCAGAGGCAGCTTTTTGTCACGAGCTACTAATCTAACAAGTTCATAGGGCGCACCCAAATTCTTTGACTCCGTCATCAGTTCCTCTTCAGGAAGGGCGGCGAGTCTCGCAATCTCATCTTTTATCGTTCGCATGTGCTTAACCGCTTCAATTACGTTACCGGTTCCTGCCTCTCCCTTAGTCCTGATCATTGCGGCGCCTTCACCGATCCTCCTTAATGCTTCTCCGAGATTTGTCGCGCCGCATACAAACGGTACCGTGAATTTCCATTTATTAATATGATACTTTTCATCAGCCGGGGTTAAAACCTCACTTTCATCGATGTAGTCGACTCCGAGAGATTCTAATATCTGCGCCTCAACAAAATGTCCTATCCTCACCTTTGCCATTACAGGTATGGTTACTGTTTCCATAATCTTTTCAATAATAGCAGGATCGGTCATTCGGGCAACTCCGCCCTGGGCTCTGATGTCTGCCGGGACTCTTTCAAGAGCCATGACAGAAACAGCACCCGCATCTTCCGCAATCCTGGCTTGTTCGGGAGTGGTTACGTCCATAATGACGCCACCCTTTAACATCTCGGCCAAGCCGGATTTTACTTTTAGTGTTCCAAATTTTTCCACTTTATTTTACCTCCCGGTTAGGAAGACCTAACATTTTAATAATAAAAAACTAGTTTTTCATAATAGCACTAAATCATTTTTCTATCAAGACTTCTGTATTGAATGGCCTCTGATATATGATGAGATTGAATATTCTCTTCCTCTTCCAGATCGGCTATGGTTCGCGCAACCTTCAGTATTCTTGTGTAGGCCCGTGCGCTGAGGCCGAGTTTATCTATTGCCATCTCAATTAATCGATGAGAATCTTCATCTAATGGGCAAAATTCCTTGATCTGCTTGTTAGTCATTTGCGCGTTGTTTTTAACATAGAGAGTGTTGAATCTCCTTTTTTGAATGTCCCTTGCCCTGCTTACACGTTCCTTTATGGTGTTCGATGATTCGCCAGTGGATTTTGAAGTAAGATCTTTATATCTTACAGAAGGAACTTCTATATGGATGTCGATCCGGTCAAGGAGAGGACCGGATATTTTGGATCTATATTGACGGATCTGCTGTGGAGTGCATCTGCATGCCCTTTGAGGATCGGTGAAGTGTCCACACGGGCATGGATTCATCGCTGCCACCAGCATAAACTTCGCCGGATATGTCACCGTCATCGAAGATCTGGCAATTGTAATGGATCCGTCTTCCAGCGGTTGTCGTAATGCTTCCAGAACATTTCTTCTGAATTCAGGGAGTTCGTCAAGAAACAATACTCCATTATGGGCAAGGCTGATTTCTCCCGGTCTTGGATTGTGTCCTCCTCCTACAAGACCGGCGTCAGAGATTGAGTGATGAGGTGCGCGAAATGGTCTCGCTGCGACGATTGCCTCTTTCTTTTCCAAAAGTCCCGCCACCGAAAAAATCTTAGTCGTTTCAATAGCCTCTTCGAAGACAGGATCGGGGAGTATCGTCAGTAGTCTTCGTGCAAGCATTGTTTTGCCGGAGCCCGGTGGTCCTACCATTATGATATTATGCCCACCGGCGGCAGCGACCACTAAAGCCCTTTTTGCCTGATCCTGACCGCTTACTTCACTGAAATCATAGTTGTAAAGGAGGCTCTCGCTGAACAGTTCAGACACATCGACAGTGGTCGGTTTAATCTCTTTTGCGTCGTTAAAAAATTCTACTACATGATGCAGGTAATCAACGGCAATTACATCGACAGCTTCCACCATGGCAGCCTCGGTGGCATTATCCCGTGGAACGACAATTCCCTTGAGCCCCATTTTTTTTGTTTGAAGAGCTGCAGAAAGCGCGCCATGGACTCCTTTTATTCTCCCGTCCAACGAAAGTTCACCAATGATCATGTAATCGTGAAGTTTTTTCCTGTCGATGATATCCTCTGCAGCCAGGATGCCTGTAGCGATGGGAAGATCGAAACTCGTACCTTCTTTTCTGATATCTGCAGGTGCAAGATTAACGGTTACCCTGTTTTTCGGAAAGCGGTAGCCTGAATTCTTTATGGCAGATTTTATACGGTCCTTACTTTCTTTTACGGCCACATCAGGCAATCCGACTGTCGAAAAGTGGGGGAGTCCTGACGATGTATCGACTTCAACATCCACTAGATAGGATTCTGTGCCGAGTATGGCGCTGCTTATTATCCTGACGATCAACGTTCGCTCCCTGTGCTAATCTTGATGGTTTCGTAAAAAGTCAAAAACTCGCTAATATGTCATTCCCGCGAAAGCGGGAATCCAGTAATTACACGCAGTTATGGATTCCCGATCAGGTCGGGAATGACAAAACGACAGAAATTCGGACTTTTTACGAAACTGTCAATCAATCTTTATACATGGTGGAAATTTTTATGTAGTTTTATTGGATTAAAAAAATTATAGCAAGGATTTTTCTCTTTGCAATTTTTATAGTTTCTGTGTACGAAAAACTTACAGGCAGAGGAAGAGGATAATTTTATGATAGGTTTTTTTGATTCAGGTTTTGGCGGATTGACAGTATTAAAAAGTGTTGTAGAACTTCTCCCCGACTATGATTATCTGTATCTTGGTGATAATGCACGGGTTCCATATGGTAATCGGTCCCAGGAAATCGTATACGAGTTTACAAGACAGGCAGTAGATTTTCTTTTCAAACAAGGATGCCCTTTAATTATTATTGCCTGCAATACGGCATCCTCCAAAGCCCTCAGGAGAATTCAGCAGGAATTCTTACCCGAAAAATATCCCGGCAGAAGAGTCCTTGGTGTCATCCGTCCTGCAGCCGAGGAGATCGTTGAAAGGGGCTGTCGTAAAGTTGGCATACTGGCCACGGAGGGTGTTGTCACTTCCCGTATTTATATAGAAGAAATTAAGGATCTGGAACCTTCTATTGAGGTTTTTCAGCAGGCCTGCCCGCTTCTGGTGCCTATCATAGAAGCGGGTGAACTGGATTGGGAAGGAACCGATATGATCATTTCAAAGTATCTTGGTGAGCTGTTCGATCAGGACGGTGAAATCGATACGATACTCCTCGCTTGTACGCATTATCCTATCTTGCATAAGAATTTTGAAAGGCAGGTTTCTGCCAGGGCAGTTGTTCTTGACCAGGGACCTATAGTGGCTAAAAAACTGAAGGACTATCTGGCAAGACATCCCCGGATTGACGGAAGGCTTAAGAAGAATAGCGAAAAGGTTTTTCTTACAACCGATACGTCGGAGAAATTTGACCGCCTTGCCCGTGTTTTTTATGGTGAGTCGGTACACTCGAAACTTGTTTCGTTAGAATCTCCGTCTGTATGAGATAATAAAAAATATTTTAACTTTCTTGACTGGGAAAATCAACTATGCTAATTTCCTCTATGGCTTTGTCAGTCCATTAACAGTTGTCCTCCCATTAGCATAAAAGATAATATACCAATGACGGAATTTACCCACCTGGATGAGAAGAATAAATCACGTATGGTAGACGTTACCGCCAAAGAACCCACATTCAGGGAAGCCGTGGCCGAGGGAAAGGTATTAATGAGGCCGGATACCGTGAGGGCTATTGAAGAAGGTGGTGTTTCAAAGGGTGATGTCTTCGGCGTTGCGAAGATCGCCGGGATCATGGCCGCTAAAAGGACAAGCGATATAATTCCGATGTGCCACCCCCTCGAACTGACAGGGATTGATATCCATTTTTCAAGCCATAGCGAAAGCGGAGAGATAACTATTCAATCAAGGGTCAAAACTTTTGGGCGAACGGGCGTGGAGATGGAGGCCTTGACCGCTGTCAGTACAGCGGCTTTAACTATTTATGATATGTGTAAATCTGCCGATAAAGAGATTATACTTTCAGATATAAAATTATTAAAAAAAAGTGGCGGCAAAAGCGGGACTTTCTTAAGAAAAGAGTAAAGACCATTCTGCAGAATTATTTATTCTATAGTATCCGGTAACCACGATGTCAGTAAAGATCTATAAAATCAGAAAATCATTCTTGATTCCCTTGTCCATAGACACCTTTTTTCTTTTCGTGCTATTGGTGATTGCTTTTTTCACTGGAAGTCAGCCTGCGGAAAAAATTATTCTTTCGATCATTTTGATTCCCGTGCTCTACGTCTTGTCAGAGGTGATTGTACGTGAAACGACAATAGGCATAGATGGTATAACCATAAAAAAACTCCTGAGAAAGAAAAGAATAAATTGGGAAAATATTACAAATGTTGATACCGTAATCTTAAGGAAAAAGGTATTCCTGGCCCTGACTACTACAAAGGGGTTTTATGTAGTATCAAACTCTTATGGCAACTTTGCTGGCTTGGTTCGTGATGTTGTCGAGCAATTAAGCGATGGAATAGTAGAAGAAAGAGTAAAGGATTTCATTAAAAAGCCGATACATAAAATATCGGATATCGTGGGGGCATGGGTTGCAGCGTTTTTCCTTTTAGCCATTATTTATATGAAGATGTTTATTTCCTGACCCCATCCCAGCGGTTTTGCCCTGTCGTAATTTCATTTTTTAAAGAGGGTCAGCCATTTATGCTTTTCGGCCCATAATTGATCAGTAATATCAGGAACTTGATTCGAGAGTAAAGGAAAATACTTCTATATGAATGCCCAGGATACCCCCAGATCAGTTGTTGAGAAACCAATCAGCGGATCATCATATTCAATCGTTGAAAGTATCGTAGAAGAAAAACTTGAAGATATCGTAACAATCCTCAGTTCAGAAAATCCCGGAAAGAGCAGATTGTATGAAGAAATTTTATCCATGGTTGAAGGAATATTAATAAAGATTGCACTAAGACGTTCTAATAATATCAAATCAACTGCCTCGGCATTTCTCGGGATAAACAGAAACACCCTTCACAAAAAGATGGAAAAGCTGGGGATAAGCATCGAAAAAGTAGATCGATAAGGTTCTTCTCCAATTTAGTTGGAGAAGAGGGTCCAAGGATTCCAGGGTTTGTTTTCTAAAGACTTTATCAGAGTCTTTAACATTCTTTCGCTTTCAACTCTTTGTAATTTTTTAGCATTTCACTCGAACCCTCTGGGATCACACCTGATTAATTGTAGACAATACACTTATTTTGCCTTAATTAACTTCAACTAATCGGGAGATGATCCATCGATAATAATATTGGAGTAATGGGATATCTAAAAACAGGGACAGTAAATTAAAAAAAACGGATTCGGATTCTGGGATCCAGCCTTTTTAGTCCAGCCTTTTTAGCCAGGTTTATGGCTTCCTGAAATTCTTCTTGAGAGATTCTCCTGTTGATTATGTTATCATTTCTTGCCTGGCCGCAGGGACGGTATTGATCCATAACATTAACATAGGTATTCGCAGATATTTTATCAGCCAGAAAATTGGTTACCTCTTTCGTATTTGCCACACCGCCCGGCATTACAAGATGGCGTACCAGGAGACCCTTTACGGCTATTCCCTCCTGGTTGATTTCAAGGTCTCCTGCCTGGCGATGCATTTCTTTTACGGCCGCCACCGCGATATCTCTGTAATCTGCTGCGTTACAATACCTTTTTGACCACTGGGCGTCCCAGAATTTAAAGTCGGGCATATAAACATCAAAAATGCCATCCAGAAGCTGCAGCGTTTCAACCTTATCATAGCCGCCTGAGTTGTATACTAAAGGTATAGCAAGCCCATGCTCAATAGCGATAATGAGACCTTCCAGTATCTGGGGCACTGCATGAGTAGGCGTGACAAAGTTTATATTATGGCATCCCCTTCTTGCCAGTTCGAGCATCATCGCGGCCAGATGTTCCGGTTCTACTTCCTGACCCTCTCCGAGATGACTGATTTCATAGTTCTGGCAAAAAGAACACAGGAGATTGCAATAGCTCATGAAAATCGTTCCTGAACCATACCTTCCGACCAGGGGGGATTCTTCACCAAAATGGGCGTGGAAGCTTGAAACACGAGCCATCCTCCCTGTCTTGCAGAAGCCGACTTCGCCTGATAGTCGATCAACGCCGCAGTCACGAGGGCATAGTTTGCAATCTCTCATCAACTCCAGGGCCTGACGGGTGCGATCCTGCAGAATTCCTTCTTTGTATAATTTTAAATAGGAAGGTGAGGGTGTATCCATAACTTTATCTTCAACAACTATGCTTTTTGTGCAGATGCCGGTGTCAGGGGCAAAAGGCTGAAGGCTGAAAGGAGTGAGGAGCAAGGGGTAAGAAAATAATCCTTAATCCGGAAATTATTCTGCCTTTAGCCCTTAGCCTTTCGCCTTTTGCCTTTTGCCTTTGCGAAGCTACCTGTGATATTTCCCCATCAATTTTTCTTCCGCTAAAATATGTCCTTTCATGGCCCGTAACAATTGTTCTTTTGTCGCACCAGGTTCAAGATCGACGTATTCGTCAAGGGCATATAACTTGAAGAAATATCGGTGTACACCGGATGGAGGACAGGGACCTCCATAGCCTATCTTATGAAAATCATTTGTTCCCTGTTTCCCTCCATTAGTGAGTCTTTTTTCGGGAGGTGTATTTTCCGGTAATTTGCTTATACTGGCCGGGATATCATATACAACCCAGTGTACCCATGTTCCCATAGGAGCATCAGGATCGTCGCAGATAAGAGCAAAACTTTTCGTATCATCGGGAGGGTTGTTCCATTCCAGGGGGGGAGAGATATTTTCTCCATCGCAGGTATACTTATCAGGAATCATCCCCTCATTTTCAAAACTGCTGCTTGTAATTTTCATGTTTTCCTCTCCTTTGATTTGAGCCTTTACCTGTTCGTTGCTCTGAGATAAGAAAAGAAAGACAAACAGGACCAAAAAAATAAAATCTTCCTTATCATGAGAAACACCTCATTTACCTGTACATACAGTCAACCTGCATGTTCTGTCAAAGACAATTTATTGCAATTATAGAGTTCGTTCCCCTATTTATTATGAAAGCTTCGACAAGATTATTTACATATTGATTTCTATCATGATAGTATTCTAACGTCTGGATGGGCCGTGATAAAAATCGTTGAAGCCCGGCTTATAAAAAGTCACTAAATTCAAATAACATTCGATTTTGTGGTTTCGCAAAGGTCTCACTAAACACCTTGTAACAGGTGGCAGTATTGTCCCAAAGAAACCTGCCGGAATCATGGGGAAAGTTGTCTCAACAAAATGAGGTTCAAAATGATAAAGCCTCGGAAATTCTCAGAACATACTGATCCACGGGCTGTTTTTAATAAAAGATCGATCCTGAGGACGGATCAAAGAAATCAGGCATTTCCCATTCCAACCAGCCCGGTAATCATAGCCGCACTTCGTGCCCTTTATGCGGGCGGACCGAGAAACCAATGGTTGTCGGATTCCTATGGCAGACCTCAATATCGCTATGAATCTCGAGATGGTCAGATCGTCCTATCATTTACAGCCCCACCCGGTTTCGGGAATCGTTTACATCTTTTTAAGGCACAGCATGGTTATGCTCTCCGTTTTACTTTTATCTGTTCGGGAAGCCTGAGGGCAGCCGTTCAGGAACTTTCCGTCGAAACAGCCGATATATTTTTAATCCTGATGACACGGATTGCCGAGCTGCGGGATCCTGCACGGGATATAGCCAGTATAAGCCTGGAAGAAATTGCCGATATTCGGGGTGTACACGTTCGCCACGGGAGTGTCCAGAATCTTTACAAAGATTTTAAAGAAGAAATCATGCGACTGTCAGATATGTGTCTGACCATGACGTGGCGTGACTATTCACGTGGTGGAATGATTACCTTCGGCAGGGAAAAACCTGATCGGCTTCTGGATATTGTGGATGTTGAATATAAACAAAGTCGGAATACATGGACCTCTTTCCGATTTCGCTGCGGCCAGGCACTCTCTCACTTCCTCAGCCCGGACGGCCTGCGATGGATCGGTTACTACAGCAGATCGTTGTTAAAATTAAGCCCTTATCATGAAGCTTTTACAAAGAAGCTGGGAACATACTGGACCATTGTGGGAATCATAGCAGGGAAAAAAGGGTTACAGCCCCGGGCGACACCGTATACCATCCTTGATTTCTGCGGAGAGGACATCAACTGGCGCAATCCCGGACAGACAGTCGATGCCTTTACAAAAGCTCATGATCGACTTGTAGAAATAGGAATTCTTGATGATTCGGAGATTCTGGATCCTCTAAATCGGACCAAAGGTTACTTTAAAAATTGGCTGGAAACCCCGATTAACGTCAAATTATCCCAAAATCTCTGGCAACTAAAGGAAAGAGAAAAGATGCCGCCTTACAGTAGAAAACTATCGCATATAAAATGCTCCAGTCAAAAAACGAGCCCCATTACTGTTCCCGAAAGTGCTCAAGAATTAATAAATGATCCGGCTCTTATCCGGCAGCTCAGGAACGATTATTTTTTACGACAGAGCGAGTTAGCGCGAGCACTGGGAGTGAAACGGCAAACACTTTCCAGTTATGAGCGAGGACTGCGTGCATTGCCCGAGGACAAGGCTATCAGGATTTTACAGATCTGGCAGCAACAGATCAAAATGTATTGATCACCTTTATTATATTTCTTATTCGCAAATAGAACCAGCCATCCTTTGAGTAAAAAACACCCATCCTGTGAGCAAACCTAACCTATCCATTGAGTATGTTAAGCCTCATAATTGCTTTACTTTTGAGTATGCCTGTCTTTCCTGAACCATTCAGTCAGTAATAAGTTTTAATATCGCATAGCCCACCCCGTTTTGCACATGGCAGTATGGTATACAAATAAGAAAAAGGGAGGATTCCATCATATCGCCACAAGATCGTATTAAAGTTTTGCAGGATAAGATCATTGATCAAGAATTAATGGGCGTCTTGCTATTCTATTCCAGGAATATCCTTTATTACACGGGCACGGCACAGCCGTCTTACCTTGTAGTTTTGCCTGAAGATTTCATATTGTTCGTAAGAAGCGGCTTTGAATTTGCGGAAAATGATGTGTTTATCAATAAGAAAAAAATTAAAGAAGAGCGCAGGCTGGGGAATATCTACAAAGAGATTTTCGCCGGATTGAACGTGGGAAGCAAGACGATCGGCACCGAACTGGACATTCTTACCGTTGAGCAATTCAAAAATTTCAGGAAGGCTTTTCCTGATAATGATTTTGTCAATATTTCGCCTGCTGTTTTAGAACAGAGAAAGAAAAAAGACCCCTCGGAAATCGCTAAGATAAAAAAAGCCTGTCATGCCATTCATATGGGCCATGAGGCAGTCCTTTCCACCTTAACGGAGGGTATCACAGAGCTGGAACTTGCGGCTGCCGTGGAGAATGCCCATAGGCTGGCGGGACATGAAGGGATTTTTTTCATCAGGCAGCCCGATTTTTTTATGAGCCGCGGACCCATCTCCTCCGGACCAAACCTTTTCAAGATCAGCGGTGTCGTTTACACGATAACAGGTATAGGCCTAAGTCCGTCCGTGCCGGCGGGACCTTCAAGAAGAAAGATTGAAAAGGGAGATCCGGTGATCGTTGATATTCCAACTTTTGTCGACGGATATCACGCAGACCAGACAAGGACCTATGTTCTCGGAAAGGCCGATGAAAAGATAAGAATCATGTATAACAATCTCAAAGAAATCGCTGATTATCTTATTGAGAGTATTAAACCCGGAATGAAATGCAGCGAAATATACGGCATGGCAACAGAAAAGGCTAAGGATCTCAATGTCATAGAAGCTTTCCTCAACTTTGGGAAAGGGCGAAGAAGCCGTCTCCTCGGCCATGGGATTGGGCTGGAATTGAATGAGCCCCCTATACCTTCCGAGTATGATCATTCCAAAGTGGCCGACGATTTTGTCATTGCCCTGGATATGCACATGATGGATGAGAATGTCGGGGTTGTTAAACTGGAAGATATGATTTTAATTAGCGAGGGAGGTAATGAGATATTAACAAAAAGCCCGAGACAGCTCTTTGAGATATGAGATCAATCAGATGAGTTTCAACGAATAACCAAAGTTATTGGTTAGTTGCTTTGAATGAAGTAATATCAATAATTATAAAAGGAGGAACATATGGAGTTTTTAAAAGTAACAAAAGATGAGGGGATTGCCAGGGTTGCACTCAGCAGGGGCAAAGTGAATGCTATCAATGAAAAGGTAGTGGATGAACTGTCCGATTGTTTCAAGCAACTGGCTGATGATCCAACGGTAAAAGCCATAATTTTTACGGGGGAAGGCAAGTTCTTCACGTTTGGTTTTGATATTCCAGAATTTCTCGCTTACCCGAAAGACGACTTCATCCGGTATCTTACCAAATTCACTGATCTTTATACCTATCTCTTTTTGTATCCGAAACCGGTTATTGCTGCACTCAATGGTCATACTGTTGCAGGAGGATGTATGCTCGCCATATCATGTGATTACAGAATAATGGTTCCTGAAAAGGCAAGGATTGCTCTTAATGAGATCAATTTCGCTTCGTCACTCTTTGCGGGCAGTGTCGAAATAATGAAATTGCTGATTGGTCAGAGGAAGGCGGAAACAGCAGTATACAGCGGGGCGATGTATTCACCGGAAGAAGCCCTGGAGCTTGGACTCATTGATCGGATAGTATCTCCCGATGAACTGGAGACAGAAGCACGTAAAATAGCCGAGGAATATGCCAGCAAAGATGGTGCTGCCTTCAAAAGTATCAAACATCTTTTGCGAAAAACCCTGGCAGACGATTTCGCTCGGAAAGAAAAGGATTCAATTCTTGAATTCGTAGATATCTGGTATTCGGAAAACACCTGGAATCAGTTACAGGATAAGACGATCCGCTCGTGATGTTTTCCGGTTTGTCATGTAACAAGATGGAGAAAAATACACCTGAGCAATGAGGGGACACAGCGGACGGGGGTTTATGCTGAAGTGAATATAAGAAAACTAGTGTCATGTCAAGTCTCGAGTGTCATTGCGAGCGAAGCGAAGCAATCTCCTGCTACTGGGAGCTAACTTTGCATAATCCAAGAGATTGCCACGGCCTTCGGCTTCGCAATGACGAAGGCTTGTGCGTCATTGCAAGCTTGCCACGACACTAGGAGAAAATAATCACTCCAGATAATTGAAAATTACTTGTTTCGTGCCCCGGATTATTTATGATCGAAAATCAAAAAAAGGAATAATGTAAGCAGGCTATTCGCTACATTTACAACATGGTGACAGCCTGTTTTTTCCCTTGACAAAATCACTGTTCCGTTATACGTAACGTTCGGCTATGCTAGCCATGAGTCAGCTTTAAGGAAGATGTCTGTCACTTTTGCCCGTTCACTTGATTCCAAGACAGGTTGAAGATTTGCATATTAAAAAATACCTGATGCGAATAAGACCCAAGCCGATTATTTTAAGTTATCCCGATAATAATTCTGAAATTTTCTCGGTAGAGTATTTATTTAAAGGGGGTGCCGCCTGCTCCCATGGTAGTTTAGCGACTTTGCAGCTGCAGTAAGATGGGGAAATTTGTGGGACTGACCGTTTCCCGCAATCATAAAATAAGTATAAAGGGGTTTGAAAGGAGGATTGTAATGTATTTTTCCAAGGAACTGCTGGATAAGACCAGCAAAATGAGACAGAAGTGGGAAGACGAAGTCAAGAAGGCCACAGCCAAACATGCTGATCTGAAGGAGGACTGGTCCACCGTATCCTCCCTGCCGATCAACAGGCTATATGGTCCCGAAGACATCAAGGACATGAATTTTGAGGAGGATATCGCGTATCCTGGCCAATTTCCCTACATTCGCGGTAACCAGGTGTCAGGATACCGCGGACGGCACTGGACATACAGGATGTTTTCCGGTTTCGGTACCGCCAGGGACACAAATACACGCTGGCACGAGTTATTGGCTGCCGGACAAACGGGACTCAGCACGGCATTCGATTTCCCGACTCTCATGGGATATGATTCGGATGATCCTAAGGCCCGTGGCGAGTGCGGCAAATGCGGTGTCGCCATTGATACACTGGAAGACTTCCTGGTGCTCGTTGATGGGGTTCCCATGGACAAGATTACAACGTCAATGACCATCAATCCGCCTGCAACGGCACTCTGGGCCATGTACCTTGCCGCTGCCGAAATCAAAGGAGTGCCCCTTGACAGAATTGGTGGAACGATCCAGAATGACATGCTCAAGGAATTCATTGCACAGAAGACCCTTATGTGTCCCCCTGAAGCATCGGTGAAACTGATCAGTGACACCGTGGAATTCGGCACAAAGCATGTTCCCAGATGGAATACGATCAGTATCAGCGGTTATCACATCAGGGAAGCCGGTTCAACGGCTGTTCAGGAGCTTGCCTTTACCCTTCGTGACGGAATGGAATATGTGGAGGACGTCATGAAACGCAAAGGACTCGAAGTAGATGAATTTGCGCCGAGGCTTTCCTTCTTCTTCAACGCTCATATCGATTTCTTCGAGGAAATTGCAAAAATGCGTGCCGCCCGCAGGATATGGGCCAAGGCAATGCGTGACCGATATAAGGCAAAGGATGAAAGATCCTGGTGGATGCGCTTCCATACGCAGACGGCGGGATGTTCGCTTACGGCTCAGCAGCCTTACAACAATATTGTACGTACGGCCACGGAGGCCCTTTCCGCCGTGCTGGGCGGAACCCAGTCCCTCCATACAAATTCACTCGATGAGGTCTGGTGTCTGCCTACGGATTTTGCCGTTCAAATCGCCCTGAGAACACAGCAGATCATCGCCGAGGAGACGGGTGTTATCAACACGATCGACCCACTGGCGGGATCATACTTTGTGGAGGCCCTGACCAACCAGATGGAAGAACAGGCATGGGATTATATCCACAAGATTGATGACATGGGTGGAATGGTTGCCGCTATCGACAAAGGTTTCCCGCAGATGGAACTTGCCGACGCAGCTTACAAATACCAGCGGCAGGTTGATTCCGGTGAAAAGATCATGATCGGTGTCAATAAGTATGTCAGCGAAGAAGAAGAAGATATTCCTCTCCTGGATATCGAAGACCGTATTGAAAAAGAACAGATTGACAGGCTGAATGAGGTAAAGAGAAAAAGGGACAGCAAGGCGGCCAAAAAGAGCCTGGACGATATCAAGAACGCCTGCAAGAAGGGGGAAAATGTCATGCCCTATTGCATAGATGCTGTGAAAAACCTCTGCAGCGTTCAGGAGATCTGTGATGTGTACCGTGAAGTTTATGGCGTATTTCGTGATCCAGCAATGTATTAAGACAACGATTCAGGGAGGAAAATGAGATGACAAAAAGAAGACTTCGTATAATGGTTGCAAAGCCGGGGCTTGACGGACACGACCGCGGTGCAAGGGTTCTGGCAAGGTGTTTTCGCGATGCGGGATATGAAACAATATATACCGGTTGTCACCAGACTCCGGAGGAGATCGCCGCTGCAGCGATCCAGGAAGACGTTGATTGCTTGGGATTGAGCTGTATGTCGGGAGCGCATCGCTATCTGTTCCCGGAAACGGTGAAAGTATTAAGAGAAATGGGCGGCGATGATATCCAGGTCATAGGTGGTGGAATCATCCCGAAAGCAGATTATCAGGTACTCTATGATGCGGGGCTTAAAGGCGTTTTCGTGCCGGGTATAACCCTTGATGACATCATAAAGTGGATAAATGAAAATATTGTACCTAATGTGAGTGATTAAAATTCACTGATAGTTATTTGTCGTTTGGAGGGAGAAAAGTAGAGGGAGTCAATTAATGGAAATAACGAAAAAAGTGAGGGAGGGAAGCGTTCGTGCCGCTTCCCGCCTCATCAGAAACCTGGAAGATCATGTTCCTGGAGCAAAAGACACAATAAAGAAGATTTTCCCCTATACGGGGAAGGCCCATGTAATAGGTTTTACCGGTTCACCGGGTGCGGGTAAAAGTACCCTGATTGATTGTCTGATAGCACAGATACGAAAGAGGGAAAAAACTGCAGGTGTCCTTCTTGTAGATCCGTCAAGTCCGTTTACCGGTGGTGCGATCCTTGGTGACAGGATCCGCATGCAGCGTCATTCGCTTGATCCTGGTGTATTTGTGAGGAGCCTGGCCACCAGAGGCGCTCTCGGAGGACTCTCCAAGGCAGTAGGTGACGCTATACATGTCATGGATGCCATGGGCAAAGACTACGTAATCGTAGAAACTGTTGGTACGGGTCAGCAGGAAGTGGATATTATCAATCACGCTCATACCATCGTTGTTGTTTTGACTCCTGGTATGGGAGACGAAATACAGGCTATCAAGGCGGGAATCCTGGAAATTGCAGATATTTTTGCGATCAACAAGGCGGATCGAGAAGGAGCGGGAAAGCTGTACCGGGAGCTTATGTATATGCTGAATATGGCGGATGGATTTCCCGGTGGGTGGCGTCCTCCGATCATCAGGTCCGAAAATATGTTCGATGCCGATTCATTTGAAAAAAGTCTTGAAGAATTAATGAGTTCCATTGGTGAACACTATCAGAATCTCATTGATCAAGATATCTTGGGCGACCGAGTTCGGCGTAAGACCATGCTGGAATTAAATGAGGCCCTCCATAACGCCATCCTCGACCCGGTATTAACAAAACTCGTGGAAACCGGAGAGATGGACAGTATGGCGGATAAGTTATTGAAAAAGGAGACTGATCCGTACACCCTTGCTGAAAAAGTGGCAAAGCAGTATTTAAGTGAGTTGTAGCTCCCTCATTACAATCTTTTGAGCAGTGAACTTAAGCCCGGGATGACCTCCCGGGCTTTCACCGTAAAATGTTACTCATGTTATCAGGAATTGCCTTCAGGAAGATGGCACTTCTTTCCTTGTAAAGGTCGTATATTCTATTTCAGATATTGGTAGACTGTCAGCATCTGCCAGCTTTTGTTTTCTTAAGCACCTCGTAAGATGTTCTGTTGCAGGGAATCATCGTGGATAAGATCATCTCAAATTTGAAGAAAAATGGAGCTACTGAGGTTAAAGAGATAAGGGTTGCTGACGTTATCGTTGATGAGCGGGTTCGGCTGAAGTGCAGGGTACCTCTTTGTGACAGCTATAATAAAAACCTGACGTGCCCGCCTTATGTGCCTTCCGTTGATGAGTTTCGAAAAGCCTTGTCTCTTTACTCAAAAGCGATTCTTGTTCAGATATCTGCATCAATGGCGGACGTATCGGGGGATGTTTTTGTGCCGGCCAATGAACTTCACAAATTGGTGAATCTGGGAGAGAAAGTGGCCTTTGAATCGGGGTTTTGTTTTGCCGCAGGCTTAATCGGTGGTTGCTGTCGCCTTTGCGACGAATGTGTAGCCGTAACAGGTGGTAAAGATTGCCGATTTCCATTTAAGGCCAGACCTTCCATGGAGGCCATGGGGATCGATGTCATTGCCACGGTGGAGAAAGCAGGATTACCCGTGGCCTTTCCTGTCGGTGATTCTGTAACATGGACGGGATTGATTTTAATCCATTGACTATAATTTTTTCTTGAATATACCATGAAAGAAGATGGGTGCTACGCAGAATAATCGTAAGGGGTTATTTGTTTGAGAAATGTCGTTTGCTATTTCTCAGTGAGGCGACCAAAAGTATTTATAAAAAGATGAAAGGGGGAACGGATGTATGGAGTATAAGACAGTTATACTGGAGAAAAAAGACGGGGCAGCTATCTTGACCTTAAATCGGCCGGATAAATTTAATGCTGTCAACATGGAGATGAGGTCGGAGATTCTGGGTATCCTGGACGATCTCGAAAAAGATCCCGAAGTCAGGGTATTGGTTGTTACCGGAACCGGCCGGGCGTTTTGTGCCGGTGCGGACATTAACGAACTGGCGGCAGCCGGGAAAGATCCTGAGCTCCAGAATGCTCTCAACAAATCACTAATGGAAATGGCAAGGGCATATTATGAGTTTGAAAAACCGGTTATAGGGGCAATTAACGGTGTTTCGGCAGGCGATGGTTCTCAGTGGGCGCTTGCTTTTGATCTCAATATTGCTTCAGAAAAGGCAAGGTTCGGGTGGCCCGCAACCTACCTCGGTATACTTTGACCTTATGGTATAATTAGACTTCCGGGTGAAGTCGGACGTTTTCGCGCCAAAGAAGTTCTCATGACCAGAAAATTCGTAAGCGCTGAGGAAGCCGTCAAGTGGGGCTTTGTTTATAAAGTAGTTCCCCCTGACAAGTTAATGGAAGCCGTATTCGAACTGGCTGATGAGATCAAAAAGATGCCTCCTTTAGCACTCAGGGCTGTCAAAAAGTCTGTTAACAGAGGATTTGAGGGCTATGAGTACGGTGAATCCGTATTGGCTGGCTTACAAAAGACCGAAGATGCATCAGAGGGTTTCTCAGCTTTCCTTGGGAAAAGAGATCCCGTATTCAAGGGCAAGTAATTTGATCTAAAGCATAAAGATAATCTTGTATTTTACATTTAGCCTTCGATTCAAACAAGGGGTAAGGAAGACCTGATCTTCCTTACCCCTTCAATTAATTTAGAAGCTGTATTTCAAGGATGTTATCGCCCGATCATTCCGGGACCATCTTCCGTAGTAGCTGTCATCCTTCCCATTGAAAAATTCAAAGGCCACTATCCAGACAAGGCCCTGCCTTATCTTGTATTCGGACTGGAGTTTATTATAGCGACCCGTCGGATCAAGTTCAAAATCAGAAACATATTGGAAGCTCAGATCTTTATCATATTTAAAGTTCATGCGGGTAAAGATATCATTTCGACCCAGCCTGCTCTTTCGGGAGCTTCTCGTATAGCCGTCGGCATGCTGTTCTTTAGTTATCGCCTCCCCGGCATATTCGATGGTTATATCAATTTTTTCCAGGAAGAGTTTTTTCGCCAATTCATCGATGGTGTAGGTGAAGCCGCCAACATAGCTGATATAATGATCGTCCTTTCCGTCATAGCTGAAGTTAAACAGGCCTTCACCATGAAACTCCCACTTTTTGTAAGCCGTCGAGAAACCGGCGGCATAGTTGCCTACCTTTACATTCTCCTTTATAGTTACCGTTTTAGATCCCCGGGTTTCTTCCCTCAGCACATAATATGGATTCAAGCCGTGATAAGCAGAAGCAAACAAATCCCAGCCGCGGAAGGTCGTCTTGGCCCTGGCAAAATAGCCGACGTTATTGATCGAAATGGTAGGGAAATCTTCCTCGATTTCCTTGTCAGATGTATCTTCCTCGTATATGTCATAATCTCCTGTTGTGTCCGACCAGCGGGAATGTCCACTGGGATTTTTGCCGGTGTTGAATACAGGGAATATCACCGCCGTTAAGGTGTGTTTATCAAGATAGAAATCAGCCCTTGCCTGCCACATGCCGAAATCCTTTGGGTCCATGGGATCATTGGAGTCAGTGGGACGATACCTGTCGGCAGGCGAGAACAGTGTTGAAATCCCGTTCTGAAAGATCTTTTTGCCCAGAGTTACGTCGTAGCTGTCCTGGAAAAGGGTGAAGTAAAGTTCATTCAATTCCAGATAGTGCCTCTGGCGATCCTTGTCCTGGGGCCACCGGAAGATACCTTCGTATGTGTCCTGCTGTGTCCCCGCCTCGAGCCAGCCGGAAAGATTCAGCCGCAGTGTATCGCTCCCGGTCCACGTATTAAATCTGAGTAACGCTTCTCCAACAGGGTTCCTTTTATCAACCCCTTCACGATCAACGGGGTCCCGGTAAAAAACGTGACCGCGCAGTCGAATACTTCCCTCGAAATTCTTGCCGATTTGGGTTAGGTACTTAAGTCGATCTTCCTTTTTTTTAGTCGGTGCCGTGTCCAGTTCACCCAGGAGGTCCAGGTCATCAGAAGTGTCGGTATCTTTTTGAGGAGCCATTTCCTGATCCAGATCATTTAAAAGATTCGAATCATCGGCAGCCATGGACTGTTGGGAACCGAAGGCCAGGAAAAGTATCAGGAAGAAAGTAACGAAATATTTTGTCCATTTCATAATCATACATCCTTTCAGGTTTATTTTGTTCCAAATAGAAGTTTATCCGTCTGTACCAGACGTCCCCCCAGAATCCGTGACAGATTGAGGAATAGACGACTGGCAATGCGAGGATAAATTCTTTGAATTCTTTTTAGACCATTCCAGTCAATTTCGAGATAATTGATCGGCTCCAGGGCACGCACATCGGCTGATCGGGGACCGGGTTCCACGAGGGCTATCTCTCCAAAGACATCGCCGGGATTCAGCTTTGTAAGAAAGATATCCTTACCTGTTTTTATGTCTCTCGTTACTACTTCCGCCGTACCCTCAAGGAGCAGATACATGCTTGATCCTTCTTCACCCTGTTCAATTGCCAAATTCCCGGCATCTTTCGTTTGTACCTTTCCAAGCAAAACTATTCTTTTCATCTGCCATGGTTTAAGTTCCCGGAACAGTTCCGCATTTTGTATAACGGCCTTTTGCAGCTGAAGACCTATCATATCCCACAAGGTCATCAGTTGAGTTGAAGATAGTAAAATCGGGGTAATGAACAAATCTCCGATGATGGCAAATACCATAACCATCGCTGAGAGAAGGCCAAAACTGATAACGGGAACAAAATTGGAAAATCCCAGCACAGCAAATCCCAGGGCCAGGGCAACAGACGTTGAGATGACCGGTCTCACTTCAGCGTGAATACACACATCCACGGCCTTATCCTGACTCTGCAGGACGCGCATCTCCGTATTATAGCGGCTCATGAGGTGAATCGTATCGTCCACGGCAATTCCGATGGCGATTGCCGCGACCATGGCCGTTCCCGTATTCAGGGGGATTCCGAATATGCCCATAATCCCGAAGTTGAGAACGATGGGAAACAGGTTCGGAACGAGGGACAAAGCACCTGCCTTAACATTCACAAACAGGATGGACATAATGATGAAGATAACGACCAGTACCAGGGAGAGTGACTGTGCCTGTCCCGCAGCCATACTGTCCGCGGCCGCATTAACGAGGATGTTTTCACCGGTGAAGCCCCACAGGAAATGGGGATTAATGTTTTTCTTGATATACTCTTCAAGTTCCTGGAGGGCATCGGCGAGTTCATAGGATGAACTGATATTGTGTCTCACCAGAATATTTGCCTCACCGAAATCCGCAGTAATGTAACGGGAGATTTTATCCCTGTGCAGGAACAGGAGATACTGGGCAATGAGATCCGCGGAATCGGGCACCCTGAAATACTTTTCCTTACCGCCATTCATTTCTCTGTGTATAAGAGAAATATCATCCGCCAGGGATTTTGTTTTATCAAACAGCCCTTTTTCCGCAATGTATTTTTGTATTTGTGCAATCTGGGCAAGGTTTTCCGGTTGCTTGAAAGTGCCGGGGAATCCGCCGCTGATTCGAATGAAAAAGGTCTGGGCTCCGACTAAATCTTCATGAAGAACCTGACTGCGCTGCCGTATGGCCGAATTCTTTTTAAAATAACCGAGAAGATCGTTATCCACGTTGACCGATAATGTAAAAAAACCGATGATAACAGCCAGTCCCAGGAAAGAGCTAAGAACCAGACGTTTGTTACTGTTGATAATCATTATAATCTTATCGGCAAGAAAGCCAAAAAAACGATCCGCGGAACTTGCCTTGTGCTCAACCGATGCCCTGCTTTTGACAGAACCGAAGAAATGAAGGTAAACGGGGGCAAGCATACAGGTAGCAATGGGATTAACGAAAAGGCCGAAAGCGGCCACAACACCAAATTGCTTGAGCAGCGTTATCTGGTTTAGCGTAATGGATAGGAAGCCGATGAAAGTAGTTATAGAGGTAAGGAGTACCGCCGTGCCGACTTTACCCGACATAATCCTGATGGCTTCATCCCTGTTTCCCCTTGTCTCTTCGACACCTTCCAGATATTCGGAAAGGATATGAATGTCTTCCGTCGAGCCTATGACAATGATAAGAGAAGGTACTATAACGGTAAGAACATTCAACGGAATACCCACCTGAACCATGAAGCCGGCGGTCCAGATGATGCTCGTACCTGCCGTGAGCATGGGTAATAATGCTCCGCTGGCTGAACGCATTGAAATAATAAGGGTTAAGAGGAGGACAAGGGCTGCCATGGGCGCCAGCTTGACCGTGTCACTTACGATGTTTTCGGAGATTAAACGACGGGTGTAGGAAAGACCGATCTGAAATATGGTATCAAATTGGCTCTGGAAGGGTTTTATGATCTCATCTACCCCTCTGGAGAACTTGACATTAAATTCAGGATCATCAGGGTCCGCGTCAATAAAGAGGTTTATCGCTGTAGCAGTACCATCTTTAGAAATCAGACTCTTAAGCAGAATAGGGCTTCTAAGAGCATTTGCTTTTACCTGTTCGGCTTCTTCCAGTGTTTCAGGTGGCCAGTCCATTAAGGGATTGGTCTCAAGGGTTCCGTCAACTCCCTTAAAATTGGTCACGGAATAGAGGCTTTCGACCTTAGTTACCCCTTTTAACTCCTCGAACTTGAAGACGAGATCATCCAGGAGCTTCAGCTTTGCAGGCGTAAACAGGTTTTTGTCTCGAATAAAAATAACTGTGATGTTGTCTGTGCCAAATTTCTTGAGGGTTTCGTGATAATAATCCTGGGCAGGAGTTCCCTGGATCATCATTCCCTCTGTTGACGCATCGATCCTTATATTACGGGCGCTGTACAGTGCCAGAATTGTAACGATGGTGACTCCGGCTATCACAATCCACCGGTGGGACTGGCTCCACAGCAAAAATTTACGCATAAAGATAACCTCCGACCATCAGTATCAGTATCCTGATAAGCTTGCAAAATATCCTGTCGAGACGCTACATGGGTTTCGCTCTCACGGGAATCGACCGATAAATTTTCTTACTGTGTATGCTTGCCGGAAAGTATGAAACGTTCCGTGAAGACAGAATCCTTTACAGGTGTGTTGATTTCTCTAGAAGTAATACCTGTAAGGGTTTTATGCTTTCTTCCCAGATGATTCATCAGGGTTTTTTTCGCACGCCATACCGTTCCAGAAATATTTTCTAACGCATGATTGGTCTGTATCTTCAGCAACCTGCCCCTGCGATCGTAGAACTCTACCTTAAGAGTGTACAGGTATTCCTTTTCTATCCACATAATTCGTTTGGAATAACCGCTTTCTTTCTTTTTTGCTTTATTTGCCGGAGTTGCTTCTATTACATAACAGTCAGAATCCTTCTTGTCCTGATTCAGCTTTTCCAAACGCAGAATCGTGTAGTTAAAGTTATCGATATCTTCCGGTTCCATATCTTCATATGTGAAGTCCGTACCCATGAAGTAATTTTTCTTGCTTCCCTTTGCGATACGCTGCATTTTTTTCTGTGCTGGGAGGTACAGCCACTGGTCATTATCACGCTCTTTTTGTTCCCATGTAAGGAGAGCAGTTCCTTTGATATCGGCAGGATCCAGAAAGACAACCAGATAACGATGCAGATCATCCTCCACTTCCCTGGCATAGCGCTTAACAAGTCTTTTTTCCTTGCTTCCGTCCTTATCTACGAGGAGCATGATTTCATTTCCGATTTCACTTTGCACCCGGTGCAATTCCTTCTGCTTTTCCATGACCTGACGGCCCGTCATTTCATCTGCCTGTACCATGAACGGTAAGATTATCCATAGTCCTATCAAACTCAAAATCCAGAATTTTCTGTTCATAAGCCGCTCCTTATGCGTAATTTATAGTTTTTTAAGGTAAGCTGTTTCCCTGTAGAACCACGGTATTGTAGCGAATTACTATAGGTGAAATATCATTTTGTGTCAAGATCAAAGGAATTTGCGGGATTGCTATTTAGATGAAGCGGGTCGGTCTATGTTCCTGCATGCCGTTCCTCTCGATGTCCAGATCAGGTAGATTATAAGAATTACCAGGACGACGATCGCCCCGCCGGCGAAAAAGTAGACTGTTCCGAGATTCCACGCATCTTTTATCCATCCTACCAGATAGACAGCCAGTGATCCCACACCGAAAACCAGGATGAATTTTATCCCGTAACCTGTACTTCTCCATTTGTTCGGAGTGAATTTTGCCACCAGGCTGTTCTCTATAGGCTGCATCCCCAGTGAGAAAAAGATGTAAACAGCGGCAGAAGCCACCAAAAGCTGCTGGTTAAAAACTCCCATAAGAATAACAAAGGGGAGACTCAAACCATGAAACATAAGATACATCCACCGGAGATCATACTTGTCGGCCAGTTTCCCTCCGACAAGTTGTCCAAAGATGCCAACCATATAGACTGTTGAAGTAAGCAGGGTAGCCGCCATTGTTTTCGTGCCTTCCAGATTGGAAAAGTGAATGTTTTTGAAAAAATCCCAGAGGAATCCGGCCTTGAATTCAAGATAAGCAGGCAGGACAATGCTATTTGCCCTGTATGCGAGACCGGAGATTGTCATGATCACACACAGAATCACAAAATATTTTATGTAATTATTGTTATTGCCGGATGCTGAATCATTACCTGCCGTCTCTTTGTGTATTGGTGTTTCATCGATGTCTACCAGGAGTATAATGATTCCCCACAAGATACTGAAAATCCCGATGAGCAAGTAAGTCATTTCCCATCCTACCAGCCAGTTCAGGATACCTGCTGCGAAAGGTGCGCTTACGAGACCGAGATTTCCTGCTACGCCATTAATTCCCAGGGCCATACCCCTGTTTTTAATGCCCAGTGATATTAGTCCCATTCCGGCGGGATGATAAATGCTGGCAAAAAAACCGATAGTGGCAAGGGATAATACAATCGATATCTCCGAGTGAGAAAAAGAGGTCATCAACGCTCCCATTCCGCTTCCGAAGAAAAAGACGATCAAGCTTTTGCGATTACCATAACGGTCGGATATGATTCCCCATGGGAGTGCGCCGAGTCCAAAGAGGAGATACATCAGAAAACTTAATTTCAGCACATCTGCCAGGTCCATCTTCAGTGAAATCATCAGTGGTATGGCTAACGCGGGGAAGATAAGCTCGTAAAAGTGGGTGAGAAAATGAGCCACGCATGAAAAGGTAATGATCTTGTTTTCGTTATTCATAAATTTAAAAATTTAATCGGCTAATCGATACTGGAATTTTGCTATAATATTTAATCTTGATAAATTAAAGCTTTTGGGAAGGGGCGTGAGAGGTCCAACCGATTGAATGACGCGAAGGGCTTCCCTGTCAAGAGAATCATAACCTGATGATGCTATGAGATATGAATCGACCAGCATTCCCTCTTCTGTTATGGAAAATTTAATAACGGATATTCCTTTTTCTTTACGGGCATAGGATTCTGTGGGGTATGACCATCTCCTGTCAACTTTCTTTTTTAATTGTTTTAGATAGGAATAGTATTTTGTGTTTTTGTTGCCGAGTTCGACGGTATCCTCCATTTTATTTTCAGGATTGTTATAGGGTTTCTCAGGGGGGACTTTAAAATGTGCCTTTTCTGCATTGTCAGAGGTTTCCGCCTGCTCTTCAAAGTGAACGGTAAAAGCCCTGTCCATATTGGGATTTCTGCCAATTTCCAGGATGCTCGATAATGCTATGACAGCCATGTGGCCGATCACAGAAATCACAATAGCTATAATGAGAAATTTCTTTGAAATCATATAAGCACCATTTGCACCATCATATTCCAATGATGTAAAATAAATCAATAATTAATTTTACTTAAGAATTTCATTCATTTCATGATTGATTGTGTGTGAAAATTGTGAGACCTTTGCAAAATGTTCAATTTTGTTCAAGTTCAAGGAAGGTGAAAATTTTAACCACAGGAATATATTGGATATTCCGAGGATTAAAATTTGAGACTGACGCAGAAATTGGACAAAAGGGGGCGTTATGCAAAGGTCTCATTGTTTTATCTGATTTTGGAGTGGCGTATATAATGAAAAGCGATGAAAAATTTATCAGGATTGCCCTTGAAGAGGCCAGGTTAGCCTTCGAAAAAGACGAGGTTCCTGTGGGCGCCGTCGTTGTTTGTGGAGATAATATCCTGTCGCGAGCTCACAACAGTCCTATCTTAATGAATGACCCTTCCGCTCATGCGGAGATTCTGGCGATTCGAAGAGCCGCAGGCAGGGCTCGCAATTATCGCCTGGTAGGGACAACACTTTATGTTACCCTTGAACCATGTGTTATGTGTGCCGGAGCGATAATACAGGCACGAATATCGAAGGTCGTATTTGGTGCGTATGATCCCAAAAGCGGGGGTGTGACTTCCCTTTACAATATATTAAGTGACGAAAGGCTCAATCATTCAGTGGAGGTCATGGGCGGAATATTAAAGGAAGAATGCAGCGAAATTTTAAGTAGATTTTTTCATAAAAAGAGGTTAATAGATTAGATTATTTTATTGGAGAGGTACCGAAGTGGTCGTAACGGGGTCGACTCGAAATCGACTTGGGGGTCAAAAGCTCCCACGTGGGTTCGAATCCCACCCTCTCCGCCATTCATAATATAAAGGGGGTCAGGTCTCAACATTTGACATTTTCAGTAGCCTGATCTGTCTGGGCACTATGTAATGTAATAAAGTGTCAAATGTTGAGACCTGACCCCATGGACAGTTATGGAGAGATGTCCGAGCTGGCTTAAGGAGCACGACTGGAAATCGTGTGTATGCCCAAAAAGGTGTACCGGGGGTTCGAATCCCCCTCTCTCCGCCAGATCCTAAAGAATTTAATATCGGTTTGATAGCCGGGTCCCGTGCAACAGAGGGTTGTGAACCCCGTCAGGTCCGGAAGGAAGCAGCGGCAGCAATTTCCTTTGTGTGCTGCGGGGAAACCTGGCTATCTTTTTTATTACAAAATCTCATACCCTAAGGTGGCAAAGCCGCAAATCCGAATATCAAATAACAAATTTTCGAAACAGTTTTGGACATTCGAGTTTAAGGTTTTGATATTGTTTCGAATTTCGTACTTCGGATTTCGAATTTATTTTCCGCCAACATCTGCATAAAAACGTAGTTGTTACGGATAAAGAATCTAAAGTTTTCCTTTTCAGGAGTATTACATGGGTTATCTCGTTCTGGCCCGAAAGTGTAGACCTCAAGTTTTTGAAAATGTTGTGGGGCAGGATCATGTTGTAAGGACCCTTAAAAACGCCATACAATATAATCGTGTCGCCCACGCCTTTATGTTCAGTGGCCCGAGAGGTGTGGGAAAAACATCTGTAGCCCGCATCCTGGCCAAGGCAATTAATTGTGTACAGGGACCGTCCGAAATTCCCTGTAATGAATGTACCAATTGCAAGGAAATTACCGACGGGATATCAATGGATGTTCGAGAGATTGATGGCGCATCCAACAGGGGGATTGATGAGATAAGGGAACTCAGGGAAAACATCAAATTCTCACCCGTATCTTCGCGTTACAAGGTGTACATCATTGACGAAGTTCATATGTTGACACAACCGGCCTTCAATGCACTCCTTAAAACGCTCGAAGAGCCTCCCCCTCATGTAATCTTTATGTTTGCCACGACAGAAATCCATAAAGTTCCTTCGACCATCCTTTCCAGATGCCAGCATTTTGACTTCAGGCGGGTATCGACCAGGCAAATTGCCGACAATCTCAGGCAGATTGCGACTTCAGAGGGGATCAGTGTCAGTGATAACGGGTTGCTCTGGATTGCCCAGGGTGGAGAGGGAAGTATCAGGGATGCCCAAAGCATCTTCGATCAGCTAATATCTTATGCCGGTACCGATATCAAAGACAGTGATATAGGAGAACTTCTCGGTCTCAAAGACAGAAGTTTTCTTTTTGATATTTCCAGGGCAGTCCTTGAGAGGAATGCCGGTGACTGTTTGAAGGTCATCGATGAAGGGTATTACACCGGTGTGGATATGAAGCAGTTCTATCAGATGCTTCTCCACCATTTTATGAATCTGCTGATGATAAAAATAACAGGGGATGACCATGTCCTTGTCGATATTCCCCATGACGAGATAAGGGAACTTTCGAAACAGGCAGATGGGACTTCAAGAGAAACACTGCAGCGTTTACTTGAGATCCTGATGGCCGAAGAAGAAGATATAAAAAAGAGTCTCGATCCACGGCTAAACCTTGAATTTGTTCTGGTCAGGATGGTCTATCTTGAACCAATGATACCGGTTGATGAGATCCTGTCAAAAATGGAGCGTCTGGAAAAAAGGCTTTCTTCAAAGGCGGGAGAGGGGCGAAGGGGTATGCCCCCTGATAACAACTTGCCCGATTCTGATCTTGACACAAAGGCAAAAAAGGAAAGTGCCGCAGAGGATATTCCCGGAACTAATCTCTGGAAAAATTACAAAAATTTTATAAAGAAGAAAAACCCTCTTCTCTGGTCCAAAATTGAACCCGGTACATTTCTCGGTTATGAAAACAGATGCCTGAAAATAGGTTTTCCTGCAGGATATATCTTTCTGGATGATATTACAGAAAAATCTCAAATGGATCGCCTGACCGATATATCGAGTGAATTCTTTCAGGATGATATAATTATAAAGATAGAATTGTTAACAGAGGGGTCTAAAGAATACAATAATGTGATATCCAATGGCTTTAATAATAGAAAGAATATAAATAATATTAAAAATGAAGCATTGAACCATCCATTGGTACAGAAGGTTATGGATGTGTTTGAAGGTGCCGAACTGTGTGAGGTTATTTCAAGAGTCAAGGACTAAAAAGTTTTAGGAGGTAAAAACAGTGGCCAATTTTCAAAAACTTATGAAGCAGGCCCAAAAGATGCAGGAAAAGATGATGCAGGCTCAGGAAGAGCTGGCATCCAAAAAGGTGGAGGCCGCAGCCGGTGGAGGAATGGTAGCCGCCGTTGTCAATGGAAAATTTGAGCTTGTGTCGTTGAGAATCGAAAAGGAAGTTGTTGATCCGGAAGATATTGAAATGCTTCAGGATTTAATTATTGCTGCGGTAAACGAAGGTATACGTATGGCCCAGGAGATGTCAGCGGCTGAAATGTCGAAGATTACAGGCGGGCTTAATCTCAATATTCCCGGAATAACATAAAGGGTTTCTCGGTATGACAGGTTATGCACCCCCGATAAGACGTCTTATTAAGGAATTAAGCAGATTTCCCGGAGTTGGGGAGAAAACAGCGACGAGATTGGCCGTATTTATTCTGAGCGCTCCCGAGGAAGAAGCGATCAGGCTCGCTGAGAGTATTATTGAGGTCAAAAGAAAAATCCGTTTATGTTCCATTTGCTTTAATCTGACTGACCAGGAACTCTGCGAGATTTGCAGAGATACCTCAAGGGATAAAGAAATCATTTGTGTCGTATCCGATCCGGATTCCCTCGTAGCTATTGAGGAAAGTGGAAGTTTCAGGGGAACATACCACGTCCTCCATGGGTTATTGTCTCCCATTGATGGAATAGGGCCGGATAGCCTGAGGTTGCAGGAACTCCTGGACAGAATCGCAAAAAACGACGTTGGAGAAGTTGTTTTGGCTACCAATCCAAGTGTCCGGGGAGAGTCTACCGCACTTCTCATTGCTAAACTCCTCAAAGACAAGGATGTAAAGATTACGAGGATTGCTCTCGGAATTCCCGTCGGAGGAGATCTTAAATACACGGATAAAATGACCATGGCAAAGGCTATCGAATTCCGTCGAGGGGTATAGATTCTTTATTCACAACAACTGCGTTTTTTGCGCAGATGCTGGCGGAAAATAAATTCGAAATACGAAGTACGAAATTCGAAACAATATCAAAACCTTAAACTCGAATGTCCAAAACTGTTTCGAAAATTTGTTATTTGATATTAGGATTTGTTTCGTATTTAGATATTCGAATTTCGGATTTGCGGCTTTGCCGCCTTAGGGGAGCGTTCCCATGAGTTCTTTTAGAGAGATTTCCTGCGACACGATAACAAAAACGGTACGAGAACTTTTTCTGGACGCAAATACGGTTCTGGGAGAGGATGTCCTCTATGCAGTAAAGAAATCTATTGCCGGGGAAGAATCCGAACTGGGACGATACGCACTTGAAAAAATAGAGGAAAACGCAAAAATCGCAAGAGAAACATCTGCACCCCTCTGCCAGGATACGGGTCTTGCGGTGCTGTTTGTAGAGCTGGGACAGGATGTCCATATTGTAGGTGGGAATTTTGATGAGGCTATCCAGAGAGGGGTCAGGGAAGCTTACAGGGACGGGTTCTTGAGAAAGTCAGTATGTGATCCCCTGTCAAGAAAAAATACGGGTGACAACACTCCCGCAATAATTCATACAGAAATCGTAGATGGAAACAGCATAAAAATCACTGCCATGCCGAAAGGTGGAGGGAGTGAAAATATGAGCAGTTGCGCCATGCTTCTCCCTGCAGCAGGTGCAGAAGGATTAAAGAAGTGTATAGTGGAGAAGGTTGCCAAGGCCGGGTCCAATCCCTGTCCACCTGTCATTGTTGGAATAGGCATAGGGGGTTCCATAGAAAAATCAGCCATCCTGGCGAAAAAGGCACTTTTGCGAACTGTTGGAGAACACAATCAAAGTGATAGCCGATTATCGAAATTAGAAGATGAAATCCTTGAAGAGATCAACAGGCTGGGCATAGGTCCTCAGGGATATGGTGGAAGGACGACGGCCCTTGCAGTTCATATAGAAATGATGCCCTGCCATATTGCAAGTCTGCCGGTAACGATCAATATCCAGTGTCATGTCGCACGGCATAAAGAAGCAGTTATTTGAGAAATAAAAGTTCATAATTCTTTTTCTGGTGGGTGGAGTAAAACGAGAGCTAAAGAGGTATGTCGATGAAGAACGCTATACAAGTCGATACGCCCCTTACGGATACGATCTGTGAGGAACTGAATGTGGGAGACCTGGTTCTCTTAAGCGGTGAGGTTATTACAGGAAGGGATACCGCCCACAAAAGACTCTATAATTCAATACTTCAAGGTGAGAGACTGCCAGTCAGCCTTGAAGGAGAAATCATTTTTTATGCGGCACCAACACCCGCCAGACCGGGTCATCCTATAGGTTCTATAGGCCCCACGACAAGTAGCCGCATGGATCAATATACGCCGAAGCTGATAGCGTCAGGGTTGAAAGGAATGATAGGAAAGGGTAAAAGATCCGCTGAAGTAAGGGAAGCCATAAAAAGATATAAGGCTGTGTACTTTGGGGCCATGGGAGGTGTTGCAGCTTTATTGTCGAGGTGTGTAAAAAAAGCTGAAGTAATAGCCTACGGTGATCTTGGCCCGGAATCCATGATGCGTTTGGAAATAGTGAATTTCCCCCTGGTAGTCGTTAATGACACGAAGGGAAGAGATCTCTATGAAGAAGCTGTAGAAAAACATCAGGGTCCTCTGAAAAATTTTTAAATAAATATTGACACTGAATATCATATATATTAGTTAGCTTGATTATTATTCAACGATTCCAGCTCAAATAATTCTGTGTAAGGGAGAGTTACCTGATGATTGAGATAAGGTGGCATGGAAGAGGTGGTCAGGGTGCGGTTACATCAATTGAGATGCTTGCGCTGGCTGCCATTGAGGAAGGGGTGTATGCTCAGGGTTTCCCCAGCTTTGGTCCTGAAAGGAGAGGGGCTCCGGTGGCTGCGTTTAACCGGATTGATGACAAGCGAATAAAGCTAAGGCACGCCATCTATAATCCTGATGTTGTGGTTGTCCTTGATGCGAGTCTTGTGGGTCTGGTTAACGTACTCGAAGGATTGAAACCGGAGGGCACGTTGGTTGTCAATACAACAAAATCCCCTGAAGAGCTAAAAAAAGAACTGAATTTTAAGGGGACGGTTGCCACAGTGGATGCATCGCACATAGCCAGGCAAGAACTGGGCGTTCCCATAACGAACACAACAATGCTTGGAGCCCTTATTAAGGCAGTCCAACCGATCAAGCTTAAATCAGTGGAAGGTCCTCTGAAAGAGAGGTTTGGGAGGTTAGCTCCGAGAAACATAAAGGCCCTCAAAAGGGCTTATAATGAATTGAAAATATCATAATCAACTTAATTCATTTTGAGGTTTACCTATGAAAAAGAAAAAATGGCCTGAAACCTGGCAGGAAATGAATCCCGGTTGTATGGTGTTCGAGCCTGCGAGTGCAAGGAGTTATCTCACGGGAAGCTGGAAAGCGCAGCGCCCTGTTTGGGATGACTCCAAGTGTATTAAATGTGGGATCTGTTACATCTTCTGTCCTGAGGGATGTGTATCCCAGGATGAAAAGGGATTCTTCAGGGCGGATCTTGATTACTGTAAGGGCTGTGGAATCTGTGCCCATGAATGCTGGCCGGGTGCCATAGAAATGGTTGAGGAGGGTTAATAATGGCAAAACGAGTTGGTATGGAGGTGGGAATCGCTGCAGCTGAGGCGGTGGGAATGTGCAATATTGACATGGCAGCCGTCTATCCGATTACTCCTCAATCTCATATTGCGGAACATCTGTCAGAGATCGTTGCTGACGGAAGAATTGATGCGGAGTTTGTGACCGTCGAGTCTGAACATACGTCGATCAGTTGTGTGTCCGGCGCTTCGGCGACAGGGGCAAGAGTTTATACGGCTACAAGTTCCCAGGGGCTGCTGTACATGCATGAAATATTGCCCATCGTTTCTGCCATGAGGCTTCCCGTTGTTATGGCGAATGCCAACAGGGCCATATCGGGGCCTATTAATATATGGAATGATCACTCAGACATTATGCCCCAGAGAGATGCGGGCTGGGTCGTTTTTTTCGCGGATAATGGCCAGGAAGTTGTAGACATGACGATTCAATCCTTCAAGATTGCCGAAGATGACGACGTCATGTTGCCTGTTTGTCTGAATATGGATGGTTTTCAGTTGACACACACGGTTGAGCTTATTGAGTTTCCGGATCAGAAAAAGGTGGATAAATTTCTTCCCCCGCGTAAACCTTTCGCGACGCTTCACCCGGATAATCCGATTTCCATGGGAACACTCGGTATGCCTGAAATTTACGCGGAGTCGAGGAAATCTCAGGACGAGGCCCTGAAAAATTCAAAGAAAACCATATTAAAGGTATGGGATGAGTGGGAAAAGATGTTTGGCCGCAGTTATAAGCCGGTCGAGACTTACCTCGCGGAGGATGCTGAAATCCTGCTGTTGACCATGGGTTCCATGAGTGAAACAGCGGAAATAGCCATTGATGAATTACGAAAAAAGGGGTTGTCTGTCGGTCTGGTGAAATTGAGACTCTGGAGACCCTTCCCCTTTGAGGAGCTTAAGGCGGCAGTGAAAAAGGCGAAATTGCTGATCGTTACGGATCGTGCAGTTTCCTTCGGTGGTTCCGGCGGGCCGGTTTTTATAGAAATCAAATCGGCGCTGTACCATGAAAAAGAACGCCCCCTGGTTTATAATTCTATTATAGGTCTCGGTGGGCGGGATGTTCAAGTGACAGATTTTATGAAGATCGTCGAGGATGCGGCTAAAGCTGGGGAAAAGGGAATCATTAGAGATTACGAATTTTATGGAGTGAGGGGATAATGAATATTATAGAAAATTTTGATTTATTTGCCCCGAGGCTGGTTGATAAAAAGGAATATTTCTGTTCCGGTCACCGGGCGTGTCAGGGATGTGGTGAGGCACTGGCAATCCGATTGATGTGCAAGGCCCTTGGTCCTGATACGATTATCGCGAATGGAACGGGGTGCATGGAAGTTATATCGAGTTTTTATCCCACGACAGCCTGGGATCTGCCCTGGATACATTTGGCATTTGAGAATGCCGCGGCGGTGGGTTCCGGTGTCGAGGCCGGATTAAAAGCATTGAGAAGAAAGGGAAGGATTCCGGATCGGGACGTAAAAGTGGTTGCCATAGCCGGGGACGGAGGCACCATGGACATCGGCATACAGTCCCTTTCGGGAGCCATGGAAAGAGGGCATGACATGCTTTATGTTTGCCTTGATAATGAGGCCTATATGAATACGGGGATTCAGCGTTCCAGTGGAACTCCCATGGGAGCAGCCACAACGACTTCTCCCGCCGGCAAGGTAGTCCCGGGAAAGCAGGAATGGAAGAAAAATGTCCCCGAGATCATGGTTGCCCACAATGTGCCATACGTGGCTACAGCATGCCACAGTTATCCCCTGGATTTCATGAACAAGGTGAAAAAGGCCAGAAAGGTTAAAGGTCCGTCATATATACACTGTTTGTCAGTTTGCCCGACGGGATGGAGGAGCGCTTCCGAGGAAACAATCAAGCTGGGACGTTTGGCCGTTGAAACAGGCATGTTTCCCCTTTATGAGGTAGAAGACGGTAAATATAAAATAACCATTGAAGTAGACGAGCTGAGACCTATAGAGGATTACCTGAATCGTCAGGGTCGATTCAGTCATCTCACGCCGGATCAGATAGAAAATATTCAGGACAGAGTTTACCAGGAATATAATAAATTGATGGATAAGGTAAACGGTTTACACTCCTGGTCGGACTTAAAGTATGAGTGGGGATTGTTTGAATAGATCTTCCCTTTAATATAATACACAAGATAAGGTGGCTTAAGAATGGATAAAGTTGCATTTAGCAGTTGGAACGGTAAGATCGTGGATAACAGGAAGGGTAAAGTATCCAAGGCCTTAAAAGCCGCTGACATGAAATTACCCAAACTGTCGGACGGGAAGAAGGCTAAAGCCCTTATGGGTTGGAATGGTCTGGTGATGATGGATCCCAAAGCAGATGTCTTATCCCTGACCCTGAATTATCTGAAAGAGATAAGAAAAATTTCGTGTGGTGAATGTTCCGTTTGCATGATTGGCATCGATAAACTTTTGGATATGTTTGAGCTGATGACTGAAGGGTTTGGAGATAAAGGAATCCTTGCCGAGATGGAACAGATTGTCAAGGGGGTGTCTGAAGGCGCGAAATGTGCTTTTGGTCAGTCTGCTCTACTTCCTGTTCTGGATGCAGTTAAATACTATCAATCTGATTTTCTTGCCCTGATGAAGGGAGAAAAGAAACTGGGAGGTGCGGAATGCGAATCTTCTGTAACTGCTCCCTGTATGGAGGCATGTCCAGCCGGCCTCGATGTTCCTGGTTATATTGAACTGATTAAAAACAATAAGTTTAAAGACTCCCTCAACCTGATTCGGGAAAATTGTATCCTTCCAGGTGTTGTAGGACGTGTCTGTACTCATCCCTGTGAAGATGCCTGTGTGCGCAATGATGTCGATGAACCTCTGGCCATCAGATTGCTGAAAAAAGCTGCCGCGGATTTTGATATTCAGGATGGAGGTGGTTCACTGGGTGTCCCTGCCGGAGAAAAAGAAGAAAAGGTTGCCATCATCGGGGCGGGTCCGGCAGGGCTTGCTGCGGCCTATAATCTTCGCTCAATGGGTTATGGTGTAACGATCTTTGAGGCTTTGTCTCAGGCCGGCGGAATGGCCGCTGTGGGAATCCCCGAATATCGTCTTCCCCTGGATATCCTCAGTCACGAGATTGACCTGATCAAGAGAATGGGGGTTGAAATAAGACTCAATACGAAAGTGGAAAAACTCGACTTCAATAATTTGAAGAAGCAAGGCTATCAATCTGTCTTTGTAGCGGTGGGTGCCCATCAAGGGAACAAGATGGGTGTCGAAGGGGAAGATCAGGAGTCTGAAGGCCTTGTCGATGGTGTTGAGTTTCTCAGGGATTTGAACCTTGGAAAGAAGATTGAGCCCAAAAAGAAAGTGCTCATCATCGGTGGTGGTGATGTTGCCATTGACTGTGCCCGCAGCTGTGTAAGACTTGGGTTTAAAGACGTGGAGATTGTTTACAGAAGGTCCCGTGTTGAGATGCCCGCGAGGGATGAAGAAATTGAAGGAGCGGAAGAAGAGGGCATAAACATCAGATATCTGACAGCTCCTCTGGAGATTAATGCAAAAGATGGAAAGTTTGAAAGCCTGGGCTGTATCAAGATGAAACTCGGCAAACCTGACGAGAGCGGAAGGAAAAGACCTGTTCCTGTTAAAGGTTCCGAATTTACAATTGGTGCGGAAATGATCATAGCTGCGATAGGTCAGAGTCCGAAGCTGCCTGTGGTAACAGATAAGAAAAAACTCGGGACTACGGCGTGGGGAACCATAAAAGCTGATCCTGTAAGTTATATGACAGATGTTAAAGGGATCTTTGCCGGTGGTGATTGTGTTACCGGCGCGGCGACCCTTATAGAGGCTTTGAATGCGGGGAATCAAGTTGCCCGAAGCATCGATTGTTATCTCCAGGGAGGTCGTTTAAATGGGAAGATGTCCTTTGAAGGAGTTGATGTGGCAAAGCAGCGGGGGCAGGGCTTTATCGGAAAGAATCCGGCAAACAGGGTCAATCTTCTGGATAAAAAGAAGAGGGTTGGTGGTTTTGCCGAAATCGAAGGTGGATTTGATGCGGCTGAAGCAATGAAAGAAGCCCAGCGCTGTCTGAGATGTTACAGGGTTGTGGTTTGGGAAACGGCCAGGTAATTGAGTTATATTTTGAAATCATACAAACAAGGGGAATGTGATGGTTAATATAGTAATAAACGGGCGTAAGGTCAGAGCAAAAGACGGTTCAACTATACTTGAGAATGCCCGGGATCTGAAACTGGATATTCCGACTCTTTGTCACCACGATGATCTCAGCCCATTCGGCGCCTGTCGACTCTGCACGGTGGAAGTAAAAGCAAATGGAAAATGGCAGATTGCAACCTCCTGCAATACAGCAGTCGAAAGCGGGATGGAAATCAGGACAAACTCAAGTAAAGCACTTGAAAGCCGTAAGATGGCTGCAGAATTGCTTTATTATAAATACCCGGAAACAGAAGCCGTAAGGGAAATCGCTGAAAAGCTGGGGGTAGATGTCTTTGAAGAAAAGGGGGAAGAAAACGACTGCATCCTTTGCGGGTTATGTATAAGAGCATGCAAAGAGATCGTAGGTGTCAGCGCTCTTACATTTCAGGATAGGGGTCTTGGTCGTGATCTGGAGGAGCCTCAAATTGAATTTGATCCAAATGCCTGCATCGGCTGTGGTTCATGTGCTTATGTATGCCCCACGGGCTACGTTAAAATGGAATCAGAAGACGATAAGATAATCATCTGGAACAAGGTCTTTAAGATGACACCCTGTAAGGTATGCGGAAGATTCTTTGCACCTGAGGACCAGTTAAGATATATCAGCAAGACAACGGGTGTACCGTTCAGCAACTTGACAACCTGTGTAAGCTGCAGGTAAATAAAAAATTATTGCAAATTAGCTCAGGTTTTAGTAAAAACGCGTTTTTGAAAATGCGTATCGAGCACAAATAGTAAAACTATTTCTTATGTTTCGAAGATTCCCCGGCCGGCTCATACGGGTGGGGAATCTTCAATTTTACGTTCCTCAGTAGCTCAGTTGGTAGAGCAGATGGCTGTTAACCATCGGGTCCGTGGTTCGAGTCCGCGCTGGGGAGCCAGCAAAAAATAAGGCCTGACTATGTGTCAGGCCTTTATTTTTTTGTTTTCCGGTGATTGAGTGAGAGCCACCTGTGAGCTTGCCCTCTTACGCATCACTCGGGATAAATTTGCTCAGCGAAGGAAGGTACGCCTCAGTGAGCTAAGGGAAAATCAGCCGTTAGAAAAATATTGGTTATTTTAACTTTTGTGTGAAAAAGTCGTTTCATCTGCATTTATTTCAGGGTACTCGCATATTTTGTCAATCATTGAACCTTCATTTAATTGCCGGTTGCTCGATAATTGACAGATCATTACGTACATCTTTCCACGAAACTTGTTGTCTGGCATAGTGAATGAGTTCAGAATGGCAGTCACGAAGTCGCAAGGCGGAGCCGCAAGGACATTCCTCATGCCCCTTGGGTTGATTCTTGTGGGCAAGCAGCCTCATGAAGGCTTCGACATTTTGCCCCACTGTAATTCCAAGTAGTTCAGAATAGAATTCCAATACTCCCTGATCATAATGTGATCGCTGTCCCCAAGGCGGTGGGTGCCCATGCTCGTCATAATATGTCTGCCAGACAAGAAACGGCGCAACAAATTCATTCAGAAAAAAAATAATTCTCGGGTTAGATCGCCATTTCTGACTTATTTCTGCGTTGACCCCTAAACATGCGCTCCCGTCACTCATTATATGACGATCAATGTTTCCGATCAGTAGCTTTCTATCGTTGCAATACATCCGGGGAATTCTTCTTGGGTAATTGTCCGGCAATAAAATCGCTATTCGATAGTCGAGATAGCGTTGTGAGACGGGTATCAACAGGCGATAAATGCCACTGACAATGGCAGATTCTGTCCTGAGGGCAAAAACCTTATTTATTCGGGTGCCCGACGGAAGGATTTCCATTTTAAGAAACGGATATTTGATGGCAAGAAAATCTGCTTCCTCGGGCTCGACGAGTACACCACCCCCACCGGGTGAACCAGGCGTGGCTGGATAAACAGCTGGCCGGAGTCACCGTTCCCCATATTTTTGTTTATGGTCACGAGCCCGCCTTCAGGACGAAACATCCCGACTGCCTCGCTTACTATGGCAAAGCCCGTAATGCATTCTGGAACAGTATCGGCAATGCCGGGGCGCGTGTTTATTTTTGCGGACACGATCACTTTTACGCACGATGTATGGTGAAAGATAACGTCGGTAACGAGATCCACCAAGTCCTCAACGGAACGGGCGGAGCCCCTTTGAGAGACTGGGACGGTAAATACGAGGACCCACGCGTACAATCAAAATTCGTCGCGAATAAGATATACGGGTACAACGTGATAACGATTAGCGCTCGTAGCGTTTTAGTGATATTCAAACGATGGGACGGCGGGGATACCTGGACGGTAATCGATTCGCTTTCATACAGCGTTCCGGAGCACCATTAACGAGATTTCCGAACCCTTACAATCCGGGATCCCAATGGTCATGTGTGGTATTTTTTTCAGCCAGTACCTGAATAGCAATATCAAAATCAATAGAACTCATGGAGGATTGTCGAGATTATAGCAGCTCTATGAACTTTTAAAATTGACAGCGGAGTTATGATATTGATTTCCTGTACTCAATTATTTATGGACTCGATTTATTCCATTTCCCCGTTCGTTTATTTTTTCCTGAAGCATGATTTTCCATAATTAATCTCTTATGTAACCTTTCAAATAGAAATCTTGGGTTTGCATCATCTCAATAAGCCTGATATAAAGAATCAGGAAAATTGCTGATCTGATAAATCGCATTGGGGCAAAAAGACACATGGTTAACGTATTGTGTAATCGCCGAGAAATCAGACATTAAAGAAGGGTAACAAACCTCTACCTGCAGTATTAAGGGAAAACATTCTACATGATTCAAATCAGGATCAAGGAACAACAATGAAGGACATAAACTATGCGCTGATGCTGATCAAGGCTAATAAGCTTGAGGGGGCAAGGGACATACTGGAGGAACTTTTACGGAACGATCCGGGGAACAAGGACATCCTCTACAATCTTGGTATGTGCTATACTGAACTGGATGAACCTGAGCGGGCTGTAGAAACCTTGTCCGAATGTGTAAGGTGTTATCCTCACTATTCAAATGCATATGTGGCACTTGGATTTGCTCATTCGCGACTCGCTGACGATGAAAAGGCCAAGGATAATTTTCTGAAAGCGCTTGAGATAGAGCCTTCGAATTCATATGCCCTCAGAAATTTAGGCGGTATTTACGGAAAAGAAAATGATTATGAAAATGCTATCGAATGTCTTGAGAAGTCACTCTCAATCAATCAGGAAGACCAACAGGCCGCATACGGCTTGGGATATACTTATTTCCATATAGGGAAACTCGATAAGGCTGATAAGTACTTCAAGATTACAATAGATCTGGATGAATCAACAAAGATTGCCAGCCTTGCAAAAAATCTGAGAAGAGAGATTGCCGGAATCAACCTCAAGTCAAAAGGCTTCAGGACGGACGCCATGTTCTACTGCCTTTCTGCTCTGCAGCTCTTCAAGGGCAAAACAGCAGAACAGGTTAAACAGATTGCTTTCGAAATCGGCGTGAAAGGGGAACAGGGGCTGGACATAAATGACCCCAATAAAAAATATACGCTCAACTCCATGAGCGGTTCTTTTACTGGATTACGGCTCGTCAGCTACATGTATGTCGGCTTCAAAATAATTGACCCAGGGATTGACGTCGGCCTGGATCTCTCCGAGGAATACAGGGAAGCCCTGAGACTATTCAACCAGGAAAGGCCTCATGGATATACAATTCATTGATCCTGTCCCCGCCGTTCTTGAAGAAGTTAAGAACATAACCGGCAAGGGCATCGAATTCATTCAAAAAGAAGATCTGCCAACGTATGCAAAGCTCCAGATGGCCAGGGAAAATATGCCGTCTCATCTCATATATTATAAAAAAGAACATGATGAGATCATCAACCATCTGATTGTTCATGAATGTGGACATCTGTTCAGGACTTTCAGGTGTCCAAAGAATCAAAGATTGATACCTTACAGTGACCAGCAGATAAAATACAATGCCCTTAAGAAAATAGAAAATGAGATAATAGCCTTGACCAAGATTCTCTCAGAGGATCAAATAACCCATATTGTCGATCTCTGGTACAACGGCCTTATCCGGCAGGTAACTAACTTGCCACCTGACATAATGATCGAGAAGTGGATTTATGACCAGTTTCCAAAGCTCAGACCCCTTCAGTTGAAATCGTTAAATAAGCAGCTCGCCGAAGCAGTTTCTGGCCTTACTGAAAAGGTTCGTAAGATCACCCCGTATACCATTCTATATGCATCAAACGTGATGAATTATGCCTTCTTTCGTATTCTTGGGTTTCATATAGGGCAGAATTTTACAAGGCAATATAGCTCAACCCATTATATCGGCAAGGGGAAAACGCTTGCGTCCATGACTGAAAAGGATTACGCTAACAGTCATGAAGGTGACAACATAATGATCGATAACTGGGCCGTCTTTTTGAACATTTCCGATTGGTTCAAATGGCGCGGATTTGAAGAAGTCCCTCCGGATTATGGACATATGGGGTAGATGCTCTGATCAAGATGAAAAATATATTCTTCCTATACATTCCTCCAAATAATACCGAAGCAATAATCCATTACCAAGATACAATCATCAACAAGGTTTCTCAGGAGCGTATATTCAGGTTCGTTGACCAGAATCTGAAAAACTATTTGAGGCGTGTCTTTCAGGAAAACCAGATTGCTGTGTGGGGCTCACGTAATACACCTGCCAACAGAGCGAAATTCGAAAAAATGGCACCAGGCGACAATATCCTTATCATTGAAGGTGGCACAGTCAAGTTACTTGGGTTCATTGCTGCAACAACGGTCAATCAGAATCTGTCAAGAGAGCTGTGGAAAAATATCGGAGGCAAATCTTCAGACGGATGGGATCTCATTTACTTCATCTCAAACCCGCTTCAGATTGACCTGCCTTTCACAGAGATCAATAAGCTTTTAGGATATGAGCTTATATACAAACCTCGGGGATTCACAATCGTCAGTCAAGCCAAGCTTGAAATATTTTATACCCAGTATGATGATCTATACTCAATTCTCCAGCGCATCAAACTCGGCGAGCAAGTTATGAACCGTTATCAGGAGATTTTACCCGAAGTACCGCCTATAGTGGCCGAAGATGTGCTGCCGCATGATGAGAACGAAGTGTCAGAACATGTGAAGATGCAATGGAAGCTGATCAATCTGGGGAAAAAGGCAGGATCAGAGGTGTGGATACCCAAAAATGACCAGAAGAGAATTGTTGACGCATACGGTTATAGCGAATTTGAACATGAGTTTGCCGCGGGGATTGATTTACAGGCGAAGTATGTTGAAAATATCGACGTGGTGTGGAGACAAGAATTCAGGATTGATGCTGCCTTTGAGATAGAACACTCAACGGGTATTTATTCCGGCCTGCTGAGATTCTCTGATCTCAAGATCGTTGCGCCCAATAGTGTATACCCGTTATACATAGTTGCACCACTTTCACGACGAAATAGATTAAAAGAGCAGGTTAAACGTCCGACATTTAAGAAGATGGATTTCGATCAGAAGGTCAGGTATCTGTCCTATGAGGCTGTAAACGAGATTGACAAATTCTTTGAGAAATCAAATAGCGGTTTGAATGCAGAGCTTTTATATGGCAAATCGGAGACCCTCACATAGATTTCAAAGGATTACCTTCTTTCTATCAGTAATTGATTATCTTTCATAACACAGATGAAAGTTCGAGCGGAGACCACATGAAATTCTCCATCCCCCTTAAAGATATCATGATTGCACCCGGCAAACGGTTTGATCCATCATCTTCCTCTGAGAAGGATGTGATAGATCGAATTCGAAAGATATATGGCATGATCGCCAGTGTTATGAACATCAGCATAGATGGAGAAATGGTTCATATAGAATTCCGGGATGCAACGCCCGAAAAACACAGTAAAGCCATGCGAAAACTTCACAAAGGTATCGAGGAAGCACGGAAAGGGCAGCTTGCGAAGGCTTTAAACCTCTTTAAGGAGGTTCTTGCCGTGATACCTGAGAACATGGATGCCCGTCGGAACATGGCAAAATTGTATCTGGAACTGAACAACATTGAGAAAGCCAAGAAGGTTTTCCAAGAGTGCCTGCAACTGGATCCGACAGATCACTGGGCGGCCATTACGCTTGGAAATATCTATGCACGGAATGAGAATAATCTGGACGTGGCGGCTTTTTATTATGACATGTGTCTGGAGCATCACCCGGATGATGCAATGCTGGCCTGCAATTATGCTACCTTGATGCTCGAAAAAGGGGAATTCCAGAAAGCAGAGGTTTTGTTTAAGAAGTCCATCAATGCGGAGAATATTCCCAACGCTTATTACGGGTTGGCCCTTCTTTACAAAATCGCTGGTGAGTTTGAGGCAAGTAAAAGTGTTCTTGAAACTATGTTCGTTCGTATACCACAACAGAAGGGCAGCAAAGAATATGCGGCAATCTATGCTGAAGCCAGGAACCTGTACAGGGAGGTGCGGGTGAAATTATGAAACTCCCCATTAATATTAACGACTTATTGACTGCCCGCACGGTCGAGTGGGAGCGGCTGGAGTTTAAGGCTGGCTGGAATCCGATGGCTGTACTGCACACCATGTGCGCGTTTGCGAATGATTTTCACAATTTGGGTGGTGGCTACATCATCATAGGCGTAGGTGAGGATAAAGGCCGGCCGGTCCTGCCACCTGTCGGGTTACCGGTCAGGCAGCTCGATGCCATTCAAAAGGAAATCGTGGAGCTTGGTTACCGGATGGTTCCCTATTATCATCCCATCATTGCTCCTTACGAAGTTGATGGAAAACATATCCTTGTGCTTTGGACTTCAGGTGGGCAGACCAGACCCTACAAAGCCCCGGTATCTTTGGCAAAAGGTGAACGAGAATTTGCTTATTATATCAGGAAAGGCTCTGTGACGGTTCGGGCTCGGCGCCCGGATGAAACCGAGCTTATGTCTCTGGCGGCCACGGTTCCATTTGACGACCGAATAAATCAAAGGGCTAATCTGGACGATCTGAACCTGGGCCTGATCCGCACCTATCTGCAGCAGATCAAAAGCGATCTTTTCCCGGAATCGGCTGAAATGGAGTTCCCCCGTCTTTGCAGACAGATGAATATTGTCGATGGACCGGATGAATCATTGCGACCGAAAAACGTCGGTCTGATGTTTTTTAATGAGAATCCCTCACAGTTTTTTCTACAAACTCAAATTGATGTTGTTCATTTTCCCGATGGACCCGGCGCAGATTCATTTACAGAAAAGATTTTCAAAGGATCGCTTCATATCATGCTGCAGAATGCGCTTTCTCACATCCGTTCCATGGTTATCGAAGAAAAGGTGATAAAACACCCGGACCGGCCCGAGGCGGATCGTTTTTTCAACTATCCCTTTCCTGCCATAGAAGAGGTCCTGTGCAATGCAGTGTATCACAGGTCCTATGAAATACGAGAGCCCATTGAGGTGCGGGTTCTGCCGGACTCCTTTACCATCGGCAGTTTTCCAGGGCCGGACCGTTCTATTCGCAATCAGGAGTTGCGCGAGTTCCGTTTTCTCTCGCGCCGTTATCGCAACCGACGGGTAGGGGAGTTTTTGAAAGAACTCGAGATGACCGAAGGGCGTGGAACCGGTATACCGAAAATGTTGCGTGAAATCAGGGAAAACGGATCTCCTGACCCCATATTTCACACAGATCACGACCGGTCGTTCTTCCTTGTCGAACTTCCCATCCATCCTGTTTTTGCCGAAGCCCTGACAAAGAAGGCTGCCGCGGAAGTCACCGCGGAAGTCACCGCGGAAGTCACCGCGGAAGTCAAGCGGCTTGTATCTGTTATAACCGGCGATCATTCCCGCAGAGAACTTCAGGAAATGCTTGGGTTAAAGCATGCTGAGCATTTCCGCAAAGTGTATCTGTTACCGGCGATAAACTCCGGATTTGTCGAAATGACGTTGCCGGACAAGCCGAAAAGCAGCCTCCAGAGATACCGTCTTTCTGAAAAGGGTAAGGCAGTGCGGCAATTGGTGAACGGAAAAACGTAGAACAAGATAAGAGGGTCGTATGGAAGAGCAAATCCCCTATGGCATACAAGAATATGATCTGCCGAACTATCTGGAGAAGGTCCAGTCTCAGCTCCCGGCGCTACACCTCTTGATGCAGCTCGGCTGGCAGTATCTCTCACCGGAAGAGACGGTTGATCTTCGGGGTGGGCGGCCTAGTTTAACGATACTGGAGCCTATTCTTGTCGATCATATCAGAAAACATTGCCGCTACGAGTTCAAGGGCGCTTCTCATCCCTTTACGGAAAACGCCATTCAGAACGCCGTGCAGGCCCTAAAAGGATTTCGGGCTACCGGCGCGAGCCATGAACATGAACAGGCATACGATCTTCTCTGTCTCGGGATCAGCGTGCCCCAGACAACCGAAGGAGATACCAAGAGCTTCACCATCGACTTTATCGACTGGAAGAAACCCCAACATAATACATATCATTGCACGCCGGAGTTCAAGGTCGAAAGGATCGGGTATCAGAAACATTATATTCCCGATATCGTGCTTTTCGTAAACGGTATTCCCCTCGCTGTAATTGAATGCAAACGTTCTGCTTACACACAAACGAAGAAAAAGCCTCTGGACATTGCCATCTCCCAGCTTGCCGATTATCAGGCAAAAGACGGTATTCCTCAACTGTTTCTCTACAGCCAGATCCTCCTGGTGCTGGCCCGCGACAAGGCCCAATATGGCACGACGGCGACGCCCAGGCAGTTCTGGGCCGTCTGGAAAGAAGAACATCGGGATACAGCGATACGGCAGATGCTGACACAACCTGTCAATAAGATTGCCATCGATAAACTTCTGTCCGGCCCCTTTGCCGATGTTCGCAGGGAATATTTATCGATAATGGAGCAGGGTCGTGAAATCTCCGAGCAAGACCGTGCTCTCTATGCCTTGTGCCGCCCGGAACGCCTCCTCGAACTGGTGTATAAATTCATCCTCTTCGACAACGGAACAAAAAAGATTGCTCGCTATCAGCAGTACTTCACGGTCCATGACATTATGAATCGCATTCTCAGTGCTCCGTCGAATGAACCTCGACAGGGAGGCGTCGTATGGCATACTCAGGGGAGTGGCAAGTCGCTGACCATGGTGATGCTTGCCAAATCCCTTGCCCTGCATAAAGACATTCTGAATCCGAAGGTTATTCTGGTGACCGACCGGATCGATCTTGACGATCAGATCTGGGGTACCTTCCGGGCCTGTGGACTGGAGCCGGAGCAGGCAAATACGGGGAAACATCTTGTGGATCTTCTCCTCGACCACCGGACACACATCGCCACAACGCTCATTCACAAGTTTGCCGCGGCAACGGCTAATCGTGGCCTGACGAGAGCCGACCGCAATACCTTCGTTTTGGTCGATGAAGGACATCGCGGCCAGTATCAAGAACAGCATGCCCACATGAGGCTGGCACTGAAAGGCGCCTGTTTTATTGCCTTCACCGGGACTCCCCTCGCCAAATCAGCCAAGAGAAACACCTTTGTGCAGTTCGGCGATCTCTTCCAGCCGCCGTATACGATTGCACAGGCCGTGGAAGATAAAGCCGTTGTACCGCTCCTCTATGAGGCCAGGCATGTGCCCCAGGACGTTGAAAAAGAAGCCATCGACGGCTGGTTCGAAAAGCTCACCATGGGGCTCACGAAAGAACAGAAGGCTGATCTCAAACGGAAATTTTCTACCGAGCGTCAGCTTAATATGGCGAAGCAAAAGGTACGTATGATTGCGTGGGATGCAAGTGTTCACTATTCCACGACATACCAGGGGACCGGTCTCAAGGCACAGCTTGTGACGCCGCGCAAAGATACCGCGCTGCAATACAAGCAATTCATGGATGAATTTGGTCTTGTCTCTTCGGAGGTTTTGATCTCCGCGCCGTCTGTCCGTGAAGGTGAGGATAACCATGGAAACGGCTCTTCCGAAACAGAAAAGGAGTTCTGGCAGGCCATGATGGACCGTTTCGGCTCTGAGGACAAATACAACAAACAGCTCATTAATGCCTTCAAGCACGGCGAAGAACCGGAAATCATCATCGTCGTCGACAAACTGCTCACCGGCTTTGATGCCCCGAGAAACACCGTCCTGTATCTTGCCCGAAAATTGAAGGAACACACCCTCCTCCAGGCGATTGCCCGCGTGAACCGACTTCACGAAGGCAAGGAGTACGGATTGATTCTCGACTACAGCGGCGTCATTGAGGAGCTTGACGAGGCAATCGACTTTTACAGCCGTCTTGCCGATTATGATCGGTCCGATCTGGCGGAGACTGTGACGTACATTGCCGATAAGGTAAAAGAATTGCCGCAGCTCCATTCGAACCTCTGGGAACTCTTTCAGACGGTAAGGGGTTCGAAGGATCCTGAAGTCTATGAAACACATCTTTGGGATGATGAACTGCGCAACAGGTTTTATGAGCGGTTCAGTGTGTTTGCCCGAACGCTTTCGCTCGCGTTGTCATCGTCAAATTTTCTGGAAACGGCATCACCGAAAACGATCAATACCTACAAAGCCGATCTCAAGTTTTTCCAGAATCTGAGAGCCGCCGTCACGCTGCGCTATCAGGAAACCATTGATTTTTCAGAATATGAACCGAAGATAAGGAAACTGATCGATACCCATGTCGGCGCCGGCGAGGTCGAGCAGCTCTGCGATCCCATAAATCTGTTAGACTCGAAGGAACGTGAACAGGTCCTTGAAGATCGGGGGAAAAGCGCGGGCGCAAAAGCAGACACGATTGCCTCGGCCACAAGGCACGTAATTGAGCACGAGATGGTAAAGGATCCGGCGTTTTATAAAAAGTTGTCCAAACTCCTTGAAGAGGTGATCGAAGCCTATCACGCAGGTCGCCTGCAGGCACTCGAAGCCCTTGAGAGAATTAAGGATATCTCAACAAAAGTTATTACCCACACGGACGATGATATTCCGGCAGAATTAGTCGGAAAAGACATGGCGCGAAGATATTTCGGATGTGTTCGTGAACCCTTGGCTGAATATTCCGTTGAAAATGATAAGCCGAAAACCGACATAGCTCTCAGGATTGTTGATAGGATAGGAAAACATAAAATTCGTGACTGGTCCACGAACCAGGATGCAATAAACCGGATGCGTGGTGAAATTGACGATATACTCTTCGAAGTAGTTGAAGAATATGGTCTCACAATTCCCCTTGAGCAATTCGATGCAATCATCGACCGATGCATAGAGGTTGCCATTGCCAATGAAGACTGATTTTACGGCACATGTCATTCAATTTGGAAACAGGCAGATCACGTACCGATTGCATCGGGGTGCACGGAAACGAATGAGGATTGTCGTTAATCCTGAACTGATGGTGAATGTGTACGCTCCACTGTTCGCAGAGGATGAGCGAATTCGCGAAGCTTTGCGAAAGAAAGCTCCCTGGATTGTCCGGATGCTTGACAAACAGGAGACCTACCATCCGTTACCGACGCCAAAACGATATGTGAGCGGAGAAACATTTGTCTACCTGGGGCGGCAGTATCGTCTTAAAGTTGCTGATGGTTGCAGGCAACCTGCGAAATTGCGCGGTCGTTTCCTCCGGGTCTGGGTTGACGATAAAAATAACACCGAAAAAATCAGGAAAGAGATAAATGCCTGGTATCGAGAACGCGCCCGAGAAGTTTTCGGCCGATATCTGGGAAAATGTTTCGAGATTGCATCTTGTCACGGCGTACCAGAACCCTTGTTGTCGATCAGAGTCATGCGGAGACGCTGGGGAAGCTGCAGTCCTGCCGGTCGAATCACGCTTAACCTCAATCTGGTAAAAGTGCCGGTCCATTGCATCGAGTACGTCATCATGCATGAACTCTGTCACTTGAAGTGTCACAACCATTCAAAGGCATTCTATTCCTTGCTGACCCGCTGTCAACCGGATTGGCGGAAAAGAAAAGAGGCATTGGATCGTATAAGATTATCGTGATAATTCTAACATGATTTTGAGTGTTTCGATCTCACAGGTTCTGATTGGAATTAGTACAGCCTAATCGCAGATAGAGTTGATAATTCGTTTTTTGAGATGTAATTATTGATGAAAAAGGAGGGGTAAAGATGTCATCACTAGTAAGTAATAGGAAATTTGCAATTTTAGCCCCAGTGCCAGAATCTTATATGGGAACTGCTCTCTCCCAAATTTATCCAACCCACAAGAAAGTTTCATTTGGATCGAACGTAGTAGGAGAAATTAACACAGCAAGAAATCAATTTCTAACTGCGAAAAGATATCAAGGTAATGTCCCTGTCTATTTTTATGTAGGAGGTCATATCAAGCTGAAAGCCACTCTGTTGGATGAATTTCTGTTTTATGATGAGATAACCCCTCACCCAGAGCCATGGGGTTTATGGAATATTGCCTTCAAGAGTTATTATACTGTTACAGATATTGAAGAATGTGACGTACCACTCAGTAAATTCCGATCCCTTAAAACGGGCAAAGTGGTTGAGGGTGTCAGAAAACCCTTACGAGTAATCGATCCGGAGTAAGATATTAAAAAGAATAGGTAAAAGCGTTGTAAAACAAAAACGGCGGGTTCGACTCATTTGCCGAAAACCGCCGTTTTTATAAATAACCCCTATTTGTTGTTCACGATACATCCAAATACACGCCTCAAACTTTCTGCCTTTATTTCCCTGGCGTTCTTTATGAAGCGCCATCCTGTCGGAAACGTCAAATATACATTCACGTCGTTAGAGAACCAACAATCGCTCACAATCATGTCACCATTCCGTAATACTGTCGTGTAACTCTTCGGGCTCTTTCTGTTGCTCACCGCATCATAGGGTAATTTGCTGAAGCACACTATATGTTGAATCCCGTGATCCAGAATTAATTTTCTGATTGATTCTCTTCCCTCATTCAACATCTTGCTGTATTCGAAATGTCCGAACAGTTTTATCAAGTCGCCAGGATCTTCTGACGGAAATGGTAAGAGCACAGCCATGAAGAAACGAAACGGACTCTCGTAATGATTTTGAATCATTGCCACAGCACCGGTCGAGCCATTCTGCCTGAAGTACCCACTGAATCTCATCGTTTCCCAGAATGGATTTTCTTTTCCCACACGGTTCGGAGATAAAATCATGCCCTGTTTCACGGAGTGAGGATGCGGATTGCTCAGGAGGATGAGAACAGGCTCTTTGCCATTCTCTTCCGGAATCAGGGGCCCCTCACTTTTATATCGTATTTCTTTGAGAGCGTCGTCATATTCAAACATATAACTCCAGGGGCTTAACATTTCTTGTGTTTTTGATTTGACATCAGAATAATTATTTTCAACCTTTAAAACACGCGTGTGAATGATTGAATTAATTGTCATTATTCTCCTCCTCTCGTTTTTAAGGGATAAACACACTATAACAAACACTTCCCTCACTCATCCGTCTCTTTTTGTACGCTCTCGATGCATCTGCCATCTTTGCAGTATGTAATAAGTTCAAGTTTCTCATTGTCTCTCCACTTTTCAACCTTGCTGAACGTCACTGCGTAAGGTTCCTTCCTTTCTCTGTCAACATGGAGGGTGAAATAGTCAAACAGCAGTGCACCCCAGAGAGACCAGAGGATGGTGAGGAGATGGACACATATTGAGCCTGCCCATGCCACTATGGCAGTCTCTTTAATCGAGATTAGAGAAATTAAATATAGCACCATGGCACTCTCCCTTTTAAATCGTCATCTTTCAAACAAACTTTTTTACTGTTACACGTTATAGGCGTGCTCCTGTGCAAGTATCCCCCTTTCCGGCCGGGGATCGACCGCCATTCCCGCTCACCAAGTGGTTTTTTACGAGCTACTCTCTCCCGCCCTCTGCTCCACGGGTCTTGGGTCTCACGGTTCCGGTATTCAATTGTCAAAGAACATTTTGGTGTAAACATACAGGAATGTGAATCACTATGTCAAGAGAAAAAATCACGCAACTAATTGATATAATTTAATTTAATTAGTTTAATTGTATTAACTTGTCTAATTTAATTATATTAGTTTAGTTAATTTAATTTATTCAATCTTTGAATTAATTTGATTTATTATATTGACAATTATCTTGAATTAATTAGCTTCTGGAAAAGCTAAATGAGCTTTTGCATTTCTTGCACTCATTTGTCCTGGGGAGCCAGAATGTTTAGGGCCCAATCTGGAAAGATTGGGCCTTTATTCTTGTCACGTTTCATTACCATTCTGCCTCTCGCCCCTTTCTTTATGCTCTAAGAATATGCAGTTCAGGTATTGCAGGAATAATGATGACTTGCATGTACTGTATCACAAATGGTCATTTTCATTGACACAAGAGGATGACTTTTCTATACTCCTCCGTGAAAAAAAAGATCTCATAAATAAAGAATACAATAATGATAAAAATCAATGAAAACTACCTGAAGCTGCAGGCGTCTTATCTTTTTTCAGACATTGCAAAACGGGTGAATAATTTTGTCAATTCAAATCCGGACAGGGAGATAATCAGACTGGGAATAGGTGATGTAACACGTGCTTTACCGGAGGCATGCATAAACGCACTTCATGAAGCTGTTGATGAAATGGCGCGGGATAGCAGTTTCCGCGGTTATGGCCCTGAACAAGGATATGAATTTCTGCGGGAGACTATTGCGGAAACAGTGAAGAAATGATGAGACCTTTGCAGAATGTTCAATTTTGTTCAAGTTCCAGGAAGGCGAAAATTTTAACCACAGGAATATATTGGATATTTCGAGGATTAAAATTTGAGCCTGACGCAGAAATTGGTCAAAAGGGGACGTTATGCAAATGTCTCGTGATTTACCTCTTTCCAATATGCAGTATACCTTTTGTAATATTACACAGGTGATCATTTAACCTTTCAATATCCGTCAGGATATCTGAAAAGATCAGTCCGGAATCACTGATGCAGGTTCCCTGTTCGAGTCTCGTGAGATGATTGATTCTATACTGCATTATAAGTTCATCGATTTCCTCTTCAATGTTTAATGTAATGTTCGCAGCCTTATGGTCATCATAGTCAAGGGCTTTTTTGGTGTGTCTCATGAGAGTCTCCGTCTTGTCGAAGAGCCTTTCAAGTTCAACTACTGCCGGACCGGAAAAGTTCAGATCATACTCATAAGCTCTATGAGCCAACTTGGCAATGCCTTCGCAATAATCGCCAACTTTTTCTATATCATTAACACTGTGAAGGATTGAAGGGACTGTGCTTCTCTGCTTTTCTGACAGTTCATTCTGGGTAATCTCAATGAGATATTCCGTTATATTCTTCTGCATTTCGTCAACGGATTCTTCATCAATGGAGATTTCATTTCTCAGCTTGTGATTGTATTCTATTATGCACTTTTTTGCCTTTTCCAACATTTCCTGACAAACACTCAGCATAACAGAGAGTTCCTTGACGACGGCCTTGATTGCCAGATGAGGTGTCAGGAGCAAGTTTCTGTCGAGGAATTTCGCTTCTTTCTTTTCATAGTCTTCTCCAGGGACCAGTTTGTTTAAGAGTTTTATAAAGAGCGGTACAAACGGGAGCAGAATAATAGTATTAACTACATTGAATATTGTGTGGGTATTGGCGATCTGTCTTGCAATATCGCCCGAGGTCAGCGGAATATAATGAATATAAAGGGGAACAAAGGGGATTACAATCAATGTCCCTATGATATTAAAAAGTGAATGACCCATGGCCAGTCTCTTGCTGGAGAGTTTTCCTCCGATGCTCGCAATGATTGCTGTAATACATGTACCGATATTATCTCCCAGAACCAGGTAAATTGATGAAGGCAGATCAAGCAAGCCTACAGAAGCAAACGCAATCACCATCCCGATGGTCGTACTGCTGCTCTGTAAAATAACTGTAACGACTAGCCCTGCCAGAACTCCGAGGACAGGTTGTTTCCCGAAATGGAGGAAGAGATTCACGATAGTATCGTTGTCTGCCAAAGGTTTGACGGCGGAACTCATCGTTGCCAGTCCCAGGAATAAAATTCCGAATCCCAGTATTGCCAGACCTTTATTCTTGTTTTTGTTTTTCTTTGCAAACAGATAGATCAGTGCCCCGATAAATACGAAAAGGAATGCCGATTTGGTCAGTTTAAAGGCAATTAATTGTGCTGTAATCGTAGTGCCTATATTGGCCCCGAAAATAACCGGAAGAGCCGCTGTTAGCGTGATAAGTCCCGCATTTAAGAATCCTATCAGCAGAACAGAGGTCGCGCTTGAGCTTTGTATGATCGAAGTGACAAGAACACCCAGTATGGCAGATTTGATTCTATTAGAGGTTATCTTTTCAAGAAGGTTCTTAAGTAAACCCAGGGATAGCTTTCTCATTGAATCGCTCAGGATATGAATCCCGAAAAGAAATAACCCCAAGCCTCCAACGAGTTCTAATATTATATTTAAATCCATGTAGTTACCAGCAGTCAGTTGTTCGTGATAATAAGTATACGATTGTTAACAAAAGCTTTGAAAAAAAGCAACAGTATAAAATTAAGAGACCTGGTTTATTTAAGTCAAAAGAAAATTAAATATATTTATAAATAATATGCATAAGTAAGAGTGAGAGTCATCTTGTCCAATCCTGGTATTTGAGAGTCTCCTGTTTTAAGAGCTCTGATCTT
>Ga0268277_1000128_pt1 | contig 61135 bp, 75 predicted proteins | sample saktaG_5_FD_190132 | JGI IMG/M metagenome (GOLD analysis project Ga0268277, IMG submission 190132) | Saline water microbial communities from Sakinaw Lake, British Columbia, Canada - sak_2010_1_5_50m | ecosystem: Environmental > Aquatic > Non-marine Saline and Alkaline > Saline ... | reverse complement strand
TTTAATTTTACTAACATTGCTATTTTTCCGCATTTTGAAAAAGATAAGCACAAGCAAGAAATTGAGGAATTTAGAAAGAAAGTTGATTATCCAGTTATTGAATTAACTGATAATCAAGCAGTTTTTGTAAAAGGGAAGGATTATAAGGTTATTGGAGAGTGATTAAGGAGAATAGGAATAAATAAAAGATTTGGAGGGGGAATTATAATTTATCTATATTTGTATACATTAGGCTAAAATAAGCATAAAAAAGCGTTTTAAGAAACAAGTAAACATGGACGAAATTGCTTTATATTAGCCAAAAAAGAGACGCTTGACAGTACCTGTGTAGTATAATATACTACAAACGTATAGTTGTAGTATAATTCAATATATATGAACCAAGATTTGATACAATATCTTCAAAAACAAATTTTAACCACTGATGATCGATTAAAGCATTTTACTCATAGTTTGAATGGAGAAAAACATCCTAGTCGTTTTTTGTATGTAAAATTACAAAAATACATAAATGATTTTCTGAATAAGAAATCATCAAACAGAATGGTGATTATTCCTGGATTTAGAGGTGTTGGGAAAACAACTCTTATGGCTCAAGTTTGCTCTGATTTTAAAAAGAAGGACTTTCAAGTATTCTTTTTATCTGTGGAAGATTTAAGAAATTATCTTGAAGTTGGCATTAATGAAATAATATCTGCTTTTGAAAAAATTATTGGTGAAAATTTAGAAAGTGTTAAAAAACCAATATTGATATTTTTTGATGAAGTTCAAGCAGATCCTAAATGGGCTATTACACTAAAATCGCTATTTGAGAAAACTAGCAATGTCTTTTTATGTTCTACGGGATCTTCAGCTATTATTTTACAATCAACATCTAATATTGCTCGTCGAGCTATATTTGAGCCAATGACGCCAATGTGTTTTAGTGAATATCAAATGATAAAAAATAAAATTTATCCAACCCTGGGATTAAAAGAAAAAATTAGACAATCTATTTATTTTTCAGAGTCATGCGAAAATACTTATAATAAGTTGTCAGGTTTAGAAAGTCAGATTAACAGTTATTGGTCAAAAATTGATAGAAATGATATTAAAAAGTATTTATCATACGGAACCTTCCCTTTCACTCTAATAATGCCAGATGAAATTTCTATTTATAACAATATATCATTATTGCTTGATAAAATTATTAAACAAGATATGCCAACTTTGGGTAGTTTTGATCAAGATACACTTGGGATAGTAAAAAGAATTTTGTTTGCAATAGCTGAAAATGATATAACAAGCTTGAGTGTTTTAGCTGAAAAATTTAGCATTAATCGTTTAACGATCGCTAATATTTTTGATGTTTTGGAAAAGGCAGAGTTTTTAGTTAAAATTCCGCCACATGGTTCAAATATGACAATTGCTAATAAACCCAATAAGTATTTATTTATGAGTCCGGCAATCAGAATGTCATTTTTTTATTTTACCGGCAATGAAAGTACCTATTTAACAAGACAAGGAAAATTATTAGAAGATTCTATTGGTTCTCATCTTTATAGAGAATTTATTTTAAGAAGTGATGGCATTATTCGTTATGATAGCGCTCAAGGAGGAGCTGATTTTATTTTACAAATAGGGAATAATAAAAAAATTGTCATAGAAGTTGGTCTTGGCAATAAAGACAAGAGACAAGTTATAAACACTATGCGTAAAATTAAATCTAACTACGGTATTATTTTTTGCAATACTGGATTAAAATTTGATAAAGAAACTAACATAGTTTCAATTCCTCTTGATTATTATTTTTTAATGTAATTTTATGAATGAATCAGAAACAAGAGCTGAATATATTAGGTGAATTAAATTAGAGAAGGGATATCTTAAGAACAGGTTTAAGAAAGAGAATAAGAATAAATAAAAGATTTGGAGGGGATTTGGGAAAATATAATTTTAAAAAAGAAAAAAGGTCACTCAATTTTTAGAGTGACCCAACCAGTTTTTAGTAGAATAAAGATATGACTCAAGAATTATTTAAAAAAATTAGAGAAATAGGATTATTGTTAGGTGAATATGTTATTTTTGGTAGTGGGCCAATGTGTATTCTAGGTTTAAAAGAATGTCATGATTTAGATATTTTAGTAATTGAAGATGTTTTTGAAGAATATAAAAAGAAACCGGATTGGAAGTTTGTAGAATTTGAAAGAAATGGTCGACAGGTAGAATTTTTAGAAAAAGAAAATATCGAATTGTATAAGAATTGGGGGCCAGGGAAATGGGATGATGAAAAACTTATAAAAGAAGCAGAATTAATTGATGGTTTACCTTTTGTTAAATTAGAATATGTTATTAAATGGAAAAAAATATCTGGTCGGGAAAAAGATTTAAATGATATTGAATTAATAAAAGAATATCTAAAGAATAGGTTTAAGGAGAATAAAAATAAATAAAAGATTTGAAAGGGGGTTTGAAAATAGAAATTTGTTAATAATTTTTTTAAATTATTCTTGACAAGTCTTAATAAAATATGATTTAATAATATAGAAAGTTATCTTTTATTAACTGATAACATTGTTCACTAACAATCAAATAAAGAAAGGAGAGGGCCATGAAAAGCACTAAAAAAAAGAAGAAAGTCGTTGTCGTGGGTCGGATCAATGACGGGTCCAAGGCTTCTACTTTCGGGTGCTGCTCGAACACGCGGATTCTTTCATAAATTGAAAAAATGCTAATGTCTGGGTGGCCGTAATTTGAAACAGAGGGATCGTGTTTTTTATCGATCCCTCTTTCTTATGTCTAAAAAGAATATCTGAAAGAGAGGTGATTAAGATGTTAACGAATGAGCTTTTAGGTAAGGAAATTTATGTAATTAACGTGGATGATCAAACTCTTTTCTATGCTCCTTTAACTAGAAGTTTTGCCGTTTGCGATGGGGAAGCTAATATTGGAGATATAGGTGAAGATTGGGTTAAAGAAGCTTCATCGCAAAACAATGTACCTGATTTTATTTGTGAGCAGGGGTTTAAATATGATAAAGACAAAATTCGTCTTCGGCTTAATATTACCACCAAATGTAACTTGAATTGTGAATATTGTAGTGTTCGAGCTGGTTCTGATTTAAGAAATATGACCAAGAATATTGCATTAAGATCAGTAAGTCATTTTTGCCGATATGCCCAAGAAGAAAATGCTAATACGTTGGAAATTGTATTTTCTGGAGGCGAGCCCACCCTATTTCTACCTCTAATAAAGGAGTGTATTATTCAAGCAAAAAAAGATTTAACTGACGGTATTAATTTAAAACTTCGAATATTAACTAATGGGCTCTTTTCATGTAATAAATACCGAGAGATAATTCACGATATCGAAGAAGTTCAAGTCTCTTGGGATGGATTTTTTGGAAAAAACGAACGTTACGGATCAGATTCTAGTATAGCTGATCGTGTTTGGAAAAACATCGGTTTTTTATTAGAAAATAAATCCAGAGTTAGTGTTTTGACAGTTGTTTCCGAGGTAAATTATTTGCGAATCCGGAAAATTGTTGATGAGCTTTATAATTACGGAGTTAAAAATATTTTTCTAGGACTAAAAGAAACTTTAGGCCGGACACTAAAAGGAAGTGTTGAAATAGATTACGAACTACTTAGTAACATCTACTTTGATTTGTGGAGGGATTATAGGAAAATTGGAGTTGATATTAATCTAACTGGTACGGACATACACTCCATATCTCCATTCCCATGCTCAGTTCCGATTCCTAACTATTCTGTATCTCCAGAGGGAGTTATCTCGGCGTGTACAGTTTCGTTTAATGATGATAATTCTTTTGCAGATGATTTTGAAATTGGACGTATTCTTAAAAACAGAGTGAAAATAAATAGAGATTCTCTTGATAAGGTGCGTAAATTTCATGTTCTTAATATTTCTGATTGCAATGATTGCTTTGCCAAATGGCATTGCAGAGGAGGTTGTCCTTATTCAAAGAGAGGTGAATATTTCACCTCTCTGTCATCTGAACGATGCGATATGATAAGAAAAATAGTAGCTCTTAAGCTGATGTACGTATCTTCAGAATAATAGATATTTACATCAAGAGAGTGGAATTTGTTCCACTCTCTTATTTTTTGTATCAATAATTGTTATAAAGTTATTGAAATTGAATTGGCAACTTTTTTTTATGCTCCAGTTTTTAATATGAGAGAGTAGCATAGATAAAAAAACGCTATGAGATACAATAATGATATTTTGTTTTTCTTTTTTTGAGATATTATCTAAAAATTCTTTGGCTCTTTTTTTTACTTCAATAAAACTTTCTCCTCCAAAGTGTTTGCGATGAGAAAATAATGTTTTTTCATATAATTTCCAATCTATTTCTTTTTCTGTTTTTCCTTCAGAAACGCCACCTTTTCTTTCTCGAAGTATTTGATTATATTTGATTTTTAATTTTAATTCTTTAGATATAATTTCTGAAGAATCTTTTGCTCTTTTTAAATCACTAGAAAAAATTATTTTAGGGTTTAAGTTGAGTTTTTTAATAACTTTTGCAGTTAATTTCATATCTATTTTACCTTTAGATGATAAATGACCAGGCAAATGGCCTAGCAAAATTCTTTTTTTAGATTCTTCTGTTTCGCCGTGGCGAATGAGGATGATTTTCATAATACTTTAATTATGTGTTAAAATATAGAAAATGACAACCTTGTGATGTATAAAAAATCGCCTAAATGGCGGTTTTTTGCTTGTCCTGAATTTATTGAAGGGGTAGAATGTAATAAATAAAAGAGATGAAAATTAAACTAAAACGCAATTTTTATTTAAATCCAACACTGCAAGTGGCCAAAGATTTAATTGGCAAGTTTTTAGTTCATAAAAAAGGCAACAAGATTTATCAGGCGCAGATTGTTGAAGCAGAGGCCTATGCCGGTTTTGATGATTTGGCTTGCCATGGTTCAAAAGGAAAAACAGAAAGAAATAAGGTAATGTTTAAGAAGGGCGGTTATGCTTATGTGTATCTTATTTATGGGATCCATCATTGTTTGAATTTAGTCACTGAAAAAGAGGGAATACCTTCAGCTGTTCTTATTAGGGCATTAGATTATCCTCATGCTGATGGTCCTGGCAAGCTTTGTAGAGAGTTTAAAATTACTAAACAAACGCATAATGGCCTTGATTTAACAAATAGCGCTTTATGGGTAGAGGATAGAGGATTTAACCCTAATGTTATATCTGGCAAAAGAATAGGTATTGATTACGCAGGTAAATGCGCTAATTGGCCCTGGAGGTTTGTTATGAAAAAAGATGTCTAATTTTTTAAAAGATTGTCGCCAATCAGACGGTTTTTTGGTATAATAAAATAAATAAAGATTTGGAAGGGGGTTTGGTGAAATTTAATTTAATTCATAGGCCGTGCCTTGACGAGTACATCCTTCCGCCCTTCGAGCGTAAGAATGTAGCTCTCAAGGCACGGCCTATTCCTAATTTTCAAATCCGTGCCTGTCTATCTTTCTTAAGGCATGGTTTTCTGCTTGCCTTGAATAATTTGAAAAGGTAGAATAGAGATATGACTAGAAATAAAAAAATCTTTATCATAATAATTGGTATTATTTTTTTGTTTGTTTGGGCTTTTATTAGGGGACCTGAAGATACTTGGATTTGTAATGATGGAGAGTGGGTCAAACATGGTTTTCCTTATGTTCCTATGCCGGAAGGAGAATGTAATTTATTGGATAATTTTAATCCTTTTAGGTAAAATAAATAAAAGATTTGGAAGTGGCTGTGCCTGTTCATCTTTCTTAAGGCACGGTTTTTTGGTATAATAGGATTATATGGCAGCTTTGGCAGTGATATTAATTCGTTTTTTAATACCATTTTCTATTTTGCGTTGGCCGTTTTGGGGAGCTTTGTTAGTTATTTTAGGAGATATTTCAGATGTGGTTTTAATGGATGCTTTTGGCTGGGGCTGGTTTGAGGGTCGGGATTATCATTCCTATGATAAGTTCTTTGATACTTATTATTTAGGATTTGAGGTCTATATGGCTTTGAAATGGCAGGAGGTTTTAGCTCGGCGAACAGCTGTCATTTTATTTGCCTGGCGTTTAGTGGGAGTGATTATTTTTGAGATATTTAAAATTCGCCAATTAATGCTATTGGCGCCTAATATTTTTGAGAATTTTTATCTTTTAGTGGTTGGTCTGAAGAAATTCTTTAAGTTTCCTATCAATAATTTCAAAAGATTAATCATTTTTTTATTAATCGCTGGAATACCAAAAATTGCGCAAGAATATATTATGCATTATCTGGAATTTCCTACTTGGCAATTTTTTAAAAAGAATCTTTTCAGATGGGGATAAAAATCGCCAAAGAAGCGGTTTTTTGGTAGAATAGAATCTATGGACTGTCAACAAGAAAAAAATTCAAAAGATTGTAATTGTACTTATTCTGGTTGTGATAGGAAGGGTATTTGTTGTGAATGTATTAAGTACCATTGGCAGCGTAATGAATTACCAGCTTGTTTCTTTTTTAAAGAAGCAGAAAAGACCTATGATCGGTCGATTAAGAAGTTTATTAAAGAGCAGAAGAATAAATAAAAGATTTAAAATAATTTATGAATAAAATAAGTTTATTTAAAATATTTTTGATGAAATTTGCGCCTAAGACGTTTTTTCGTTATATAGCTGAAGAACAAGGCATTGATTCTAAAAAAATTGATTTTGCAAACAATCTTTTTAAAAAAGTTAAGCGAATTGATATTCATCCTTTATCAAGTCAAAGCGGTAGAGGTTTTATTATAATTTTAGATAGAAAATTATCTTTACATTTTTATCAAAATGGAGATAGTTTTTATTATGATGGTTTTGAAATAGGAAAGTATAATAAAGGAGATGTAACTGTTTTTGATAAGTTAGGATAAAAAAAATTTGGAGGGGGTCTGGTGAAATTTAATTTAATTCATAGGACACGCCTTGACAAGTACATCCTTCCGCCCTTTGAGCGTAAGAATGTAGCTCTCAAGGCACGGCCTATTCCTAATTTTCAAATCCGTGTCTGTTTATCTTTTTGGATTTCTTAGGACGCACGGTTTTTTGGTAGAATAGAGATATGAACAAAATAAAAGCAAAGGTTTTTACAATTTTTTGGCTGATATCAGGAGTGGTTTGGACAATCGCAAGCCTTAAGCGTTTTACTAATGGAGAAGATATGGTTATGGTCGTTGTTTATTCTGTCACCGCGATAGCAGCTTTTGCATTAGCGTTTTATTTTTATAAACGCTAATAATAGTTCTATTATGAAAAAACAAATTGAGCTTAATAATAAAAAAGTTAACTATGTTTTAAGAGAAAGCAGAAGAGCAAAAAGGATGCGATTGACTATTTATTGCGCTGGAGATTTTGTAGTGACTAAACCGTTTAAATTAAGTGAAGATTTAGTAGAGAAGTTTATTAGAGAGAAATCAAATTGGATATTGTCTAAATTAAAATATTTTAAGCAATTTAAAAATAGTTCTTTATTTAGAAATGATAAAAATAATTTTTTAGAATATAAAGAAGAAGCTTTAAAATTCATATCTGAAAGGATTGATTATTATAATAAAATATATAGATTTGATTTTAATAAAATTAATATTAAAAATCAGAAAACAAGATGGGGAAGTTGTTCTAGCAAGAAAAATCTAAATTTTAATTATAGGATATTGTTTCTTCCTAAAAGAATAGCAGATTATATTATTATTCATGAATTGTTTCATTTAAAGGAGCTTAATCATTCAAGAAAATTCTGGAATTTAATTGCTGAGGTTATTCCTGATTATTTGGATATTAGAAAAGATTTGAGAAATAAGAAGTTTAAGATATAAATATGAAAAAACATATTTTGAGAATTAGGAAGATTGATAAAACTGTTTTTGATTCTATAAAAAACAAGAAAAAAATAATAGAAACAAGGGCGGCTACAAATAAATTTCGTAAAATTGAAAAAGACGATATTTTAGTTTTTGTTTGTGAAGATAAAAGATTAGAGAAACAGATAAAACAGGTAAAATTATTTGAGAGTATAGATAAAATGCTAGAGAAAATTGATTTTAAGAAAGTAATGCCTTTTGTTAACTCTGCTGATGAAATGAAAAAGGTGTATTATAGTTTTTCTGGCTATAAAGAGAAGATTGATAAATTTGGTTTAATTGCTTTTTGGATTTAATAAAAATACAATGAATTTTTCAAGAATTGCTAAAATCTTAATAATTTTTGTTTTGGTTGTTGTTGGAATTATTCTTACTATCTTCTTTAAAGGGGATAATGAATCAGTTTTTAAAGTAATTAAGGTTATTGATGGAGATACTATTGTTATTGAAGGAGGAGAGATAATTAGATATATTGGCATTGATTCGCCAGAAACAGGCCAGAGCAACGATGATTGCTTCGCGCAGGAGGCATTTAACGCAAACAAGGAATTAGTTGAAGGGAAAGAGGTTAAATTAAAGAAAGATGTCTCGGAAAGAGATAAGTATGGGAGATTATTAAGATATGTTTGGGTGAATGATATTTTTGTAAATGAATATTTAGTAAAAGAAGGATATGCTTTATCAGCTAAGTTTCTTCCTGATGTGAGGTATGCAGAGCAGTTTGATAATGTTGAAAAGCAGGCTCAGGAAGAAAATTTAGGATTATGGTCCTTATGTCAAGTTGATGGAGTTATTTGTTCCATCAATGCGTACGATTGTTCTGATTTTGAAACGCAAAAGGAAGCGCAGGATATTTATGAATTCTGCGGAGGCGCAGATAATGATATTCATAAATTAGATAGCGATAATGATAAAGTAGTTTGCGAGAGTTTACCTTAATTTTTTTGGTATAAAACAAATAAAAGATTTGGAGGAAGTTTGGAAATAAAAATGTCTGATAAAATTGACAAAATAACATTTTCTTGTTATTTTGTTTTTAGTTCATTGTAAGTTCTTATACATAAGAATATTTTTTAACCTATTTAAAGAAGGAGGATTAAAAGATGACAGAGTTATACGCATTTAAATATTTAAGAGCTGACAGAGAAGAAGTAGAACAGGGTCCTTTTTTGGCAAAAAGAAAAGCTGAAGAAGGAAAGAAGAAAATGCTGAAAATGGGAGCAGTATGTACTGATGTTTATCCGATCAAAAGTGATCCTGAACAGGTTAAAATCTTAAAAGCTAGAAAAGGAGATTATCTAGCAGAGATCATTGCAGTTTTTGAAATCTATCTTAGTAGAGAACTAAGTGTGCTGGCAGTTGGTGTAGGCTATAATATTGTTTATGATTATATCAACGAACTTGCAAAACGAATAGATAGATTTATAAAACATAATATGCCTACAGTATTTAGCGAATTTAATAAAGAGGCAAAAGAAAAGCTTGCTCGCTATAGAAAAGAATACCTGAAAGGAGTAGCCGATATTCTGAAACAAAAATCAAGGCATTATTCTCCTATGAACGGCTCTGTGCCAGAAAGTATAGGCAAGCTATTGCAAGATCTTTCAGATAAATATTTAAGGATGCAATAATTGTTGTGATAGGCTGTCTCAAAGTTAAACTGAGATGGCCTTTTATTTTGAAAAAGTTAAATTATTAAATCCTTGATAAAAAAATCGCTTAAATGGCGGTTTTTTGATATAATAAAAATATGGATTTTATATCACATGGTCTATGGGGAGGGATTGCTTTCGGTCGTAAGAATAAGACGAATTTTTGGTGGTCTTTTTTTATTGGTATTGCGCCTGATGTTTTGTCTTTTGGTGTTTTTTTTGCTATGACTATTTTAGGGTTTGTAAATCGGCCAAATTTTGGCGTTGGTCCGCATGATCCGAATTTATTTCCTTCCATTATATACATTCTCTATAATATAACGCACAGTTTAATTATTTTTGGGGCGATATTCCTAATAGTTTGGATGATTTTAAAGAAACCCTTTTTACCGCTTTTTGCTTGGGGTATTCATATTATTCTAGATATTTTTACCCATTCTTTTGAATTTTTCCCGACGCCTTTTCTCTGGCCTATCTCCAATTTTAAAATAGATGCTTGGATATGGGGTAGTTATTGGATTTTTATTCCTAATGTTGTTTTATTAATTATATTATATTCTTGGTTCTTTATTAACAAGCGAAGAAAAAATAAGTAAAAAGACAAAAAATGAAAGCATTGGAGATAGATAATTTAATTAAAGATTATGGGAATTTTAAGGCCCTAAAGGGCATTTCTTTATTTTTTGGTATAAATATATGGTTTATGATATACTGATAAAAATAATTAATTATTAAAAAATGAGAATTAAACGTTATCGAGTAAAAAAAACAGCACAGGAGATACAAGATAGAATTTTTAAGAATATGTCGGCTGACAGAAAAATTGAAATTGGATCTCAATTATGGAAATTAGGTAAAGATGTAGTGGGGGATAAAATAAATTATGCTTCAAGAAGATCCAAAAAATCTTTTAGTCAATATCGCCAAGATTCTTAAAGAATTAAAAATTCCATATATTATTACTGGTGGTATGGCTGTTTTGGTTTGGGGTCGTCCAAGATTTACAGCTGACATTGATATTGTTGTTGAGCTTGGTCAAAATAAGGTTGATGAACTAGAAAAAGCGTTATTATCTTTAAGCGATGTTGGTTATTTTGATAAAGAAGCTGTTCAAGAGGCGATTAATAATAAAGATGAATTTAATTTTATTGATGGAAATACAGGTATTAAAGTAGATTTTTGGGTTTTATCCGATGATTCTTTTGATTTATCTAGATTTAAAAGGCGAAAAGTTAAAAAAGTTTTAGGAAAAAACGTTTATTTTAGTTCTCCTGAAGATTTAATCTTAATTAAACTTAAATGGTACAAGAAATCTTTAATGAGCCGACAAATAGAAGATGTAGAATCTATATTAAAGATTTCAGATAAAAAAATTGATTTTAAATATTTAAAAAAATGGGCAAAAAAATTAGATGTTTTAAAAATTTTAGAAGAAGTGATTAAAAAAACTGTAGTTTTAGATTAAACAAGAATTATCTTTTATAACAATTATGTTTGATAAATTAAAACAATTAAAAGAACTTAAAGGATTACAAAGCCAGCTTGAACAAGAAAAAGTAGAAGTTGAAAAGAACGGCATCAAGGTGGTTTTAAATAGTAAAATGGAAATACAAGAAATTAGTTTAAATACGGAATTAACTAAAGAAGAACAAGAAGAAGCAATTAAAGATTGTATTAATGAGGCAATGAAAAAAATACAAATGATTGCCGCTCAAAAAATGTTTAAGATGTGATTAATATGAAAATAAATAAATTAAAGCCATCATTAATTGGATTTTTACAGGCATTAGGAGTGGTTATTTATTGCGCTTTGGTTAGTGGTTTTTTTCAGCTGGGAAATAGATTTTTTCCTAATCAATCAGATTTTTTAATATCTATTTTAATTCTAATTCTTTTAGTTCTCTCGGCAGCTATTACTGGAACAATTGTTTTTGGTTATTCAGCTTATTTAATTCTTAATCAAAAAATTAAAGAGGCCTTATTTATTTTTTGCTATACCTTACTTTATTTCATAGGAATTATTGGTGTTATAATAATTTGTTTAGCTGTTTGGTAATAATAAATAATTAATAATAAAAATTATGAAAGAAAAAATTAAAACAATTTTTTGGTTATTAATTTTTGTTTTTATTCTAATAGTAAGCTATTTTGTAATTCCTTTTGAACATACAATAAAAAGAACTCTTTTCCCTTATTTAGCGATCCTTGGATTTATATTCTTTTCATTGGGAGGATTATTGATTTATTGCACAATTAAATCAAAAATTAAAGGAAAACTTAAATTATTTTTAATCTTAACTGGTATTACTCCCATTGTAGCTTTAATAAGTGTTCTTTTGCATAATCTTGTTTATGGTTTAATGATTTATTTATTTGGACAAGATTTTTGGGGAGAAACAGGAGATGAAGCCTTTTTCTTTATAATAGCTCTTCTTGTCTGTCCAATTGTTTTTTTAGTTGGTGTCATTGGAAGCATCATTATGTTTAAGAAAAAATAAAATATTATTAGGAAGAGATTTAGAATTTAAAAATCACTTAATCAGCGTTTTTTTGTTATAATATTTATATAAAGTAAATATAAAAATTATGGATTTTCAAAAAATAGATTTGAAAAAAGAAGTTAGTAATTTAAAAAAGCTTTCCGGAAAAGAAAGAGGAGAGGATATTAAATATTTAGTTAGCTATATTAAAAAAAATAAAGGGGAAGAAGGATTTAAAAAAGTAAAAGCAGAACTAAATAAAATAGGATATAATCTTCCAAATATTGATAAAATAGATAATATAGAATGGATACCTGTGAGTTTGCCTAATATATTTTTAGTTGCTTGTGTAAAAATTTTTAATTTGAAGGAGGAAGATATTATTGAAATGGGTAGAAAATCGTTATCGTTTAAAAGTATTTTTAGGTTTTATATAAAATACTTTTTATCTTTTAAAAAAACCATAACAAAAGCTTCTAACTCATGGGATAAGCATTATTCTTTTGGTAAGATCGAAATAGTTAAATGCAATGATAAAAAGAAAATACTTATAGTCAGATTGAAAGATTTTAAGGTACATCAGTTTACTTATATTTATTTTCAAGGAGTATTTTCTCAAATTATTAGAATAGCTTTAGGAAATAAAGAAATAAAATCAGAAAAAACAAAATATGCACTTAACGGAAATTTTTATTATGAATATATTTTTAAATGGAATTAATTATTTACGTGGAGTTTGAAATATGAATAATGAACTTTTGCAAAAACTAAAGGATTGGCGAAATGATATGGCCAGAAAAGAAGCTTTACCTGTTTACCGTGTTTTTCAGAATAAAACTCTTGAAGATATTGTTGAAATAATGCCTAAAAATAAAAAAGAATTGCTTGATATAAAGGGAATTAAAGAAAGAAAATTCGAAAAATATGGCAAGGATATTTTGGATCTGGTTAATGGCGATGAAATAAAAGATTCTTTACTCGCAGCTCAGAACGACACAGAGAAAAAGCCATATACAGTCAGCAAATATCTTGATTTGCTTAATAGTAAATTAAGGGATTGTAATGCCAGAGTCCAAGGCGAAATAAGTAGTTTAAATATTAGTGGAAATTATTTATTTTTTTCATTAAAAGATAAAGATGATCAAAGTTTATTAAATTGTTTTATGTGGGCGAGCGATTATAAGATGTGTGGAATTTCATTTGAAGAAGGTCTTGAAATTATTGCTGAAGGGTTTTCTGATATTTACAAGCCTCAAGGAAAATTAAGTTTTAGAGTTTCTATAGCAGAATTAGTTGGCGAAGGCGCTTTGAAAAAGGCCTATGAAAAATTAAAAAAGAAACTAGAAGATGAAGGGTTGTTTGATTTAGAGCGTAAAAAGCCAATTCCAGAATTTGTTCAGAAGATTGGTTTAATAACGTCAGAAACAGGCGCCGTCATCCATGATTTTTTAAATAATTTAGGCAAATACGGTTATCAAATTAAATTTTTTAACTCAAAAGTTGAAGGACAAACAGCAGTTCGTGATTTGATTTCAGCTATAAATTATTTTAAAGATAAAAATATTGATGTTTTAGTTATTATCCGAGGAGGCGGAAGTTTAGAGAGCTTGCAAGCGTTTAATAATGAAACTTTAGTTAGAGAAATAGCTGATTTTGAAAAGCCAGTTATGTGCGGAATCGGTCATGATAAAGATATTCCTTTAGCGTCCTTAACAGCTGATTTAATGGTTTCTACGCCTACGGCTATTACTGTTGCTTTGAATAAATCATGGGATAAAGCAATCAGCAGCATTCGTATTTTTGAAAAAGATATTATTTATAAATATCAAGAGGCGTTGTCTCACAAAAAGCGTAAAGTAGAAATATTAACACAGAAATTAAAAGAAAAATCAGAATTTATTTTCAAAAGATTTAAAGATGCTAAAAATCGGCTGATGAACAAATTAACAGAATTGGGTTTTACCTTAAAGGAAACACAAAAAAATTTGAAGCAATCACTTGATTATATTTTTACAGGCATTAAAGATAAGATTAAGGAAGCTAAAAAATATTTAGAAAGAGCTGAAGAAAGATTAAAGAATGCTAATCCCGAGAACCAATTAAAGCTTGGTTATAGTATTGTTTCAGTTGGCGGGAAAATAATAAAAAGTATTAAAAAAGTTAGTAAAAATGAAAAAATAGATATTAGAGTTTCAGACGGCAGAATAAAATCTCAAGTCGAAGAAATTATTAGTAATAAATAATTTAAAAATTATGGAGAAAAATAAACTTAAGGATTCGTTAAAAAAAATAGAGGAAATTATTGATTGGTTTGATCAGCAAAATGAAATAGATATTGAAGCTGGTTTAGAAAAAGCCAAAGAAGGAGTTTCTTTAATTAAATCAAGCAAAAAACGGCTGAAAGAGCTTGAGAATGAATTTGAAAAAGTAAAAACAGGACTTGAGAAAGAAATTGATGAATAAAGGTCGGTGGGGGAAATAAATTAAAAATAATAGACCTCTTGCAAGATAACCCTTTCTGCCGAAAACAAAATATTTTGGTTGAAAATTATTCAGAACTCGTTGGCTATGCTAAAGCATAACCTCCTCATTCTTCATAATTTTCATCTCAAAATCTTTGATTTTCCATCAGAAAAGTTATTCCGCAAGAGATCTTAAAAAAATATGGATAATATAAGAGAAATAAATAAAAAAATAAGCAATATGGATGGAAAAAAGATTGCTTCCAGAATTGCTATAGGTTTAATTGCTTTGATTCTTCTTTTTGGAGCTTTTGGAACTATTGGCGCCGGTGAGCGTGGAATATTACTTCAATTTGGAGCAGTTAAAGATAAAGTTTTTGACGAGGGTCTTTATATTAAAATACCTTTTATTCAGAAAGTAGTTAAAATGGATGTTAAAATTCAGAAAGATGAAGTTCCAGCTACTGCTTCTTCCAAGGACTTGCAGATAGTTACTTCAAGAATCGCTTTAAACTATCATGTGCTTCCAGAATCAGTTAATAAGGTCTGGCAAGAAGTAGGTAAAAATTATAATGCTAGAATTATTTCTCCAGCTATTCAAGAATCAGTTAAGGCGGAAACAGCTAAATTTACAGCTGAAGAATTGATTACTAAAAGGGAAATAGTAAAAGAACAAATTAAAGCAAATCTCGCAGAAAGATTATTACAGAATTTTATTATAGTTGATGAATTTAATATTATTGACTTTGATTTTTCAGCAGCCTTTAATGAAGCTATTGAATCTAAGGTTAAGGCAGAACAGTTAAAGCTTAAGGCAGATAGAGATTTAGAAAGAATAAAAATTGAAGCAGATCAAATGATTGCAGCTGCACAAGGAAAAGCACAGGCAATTCAAATAGAAGCACAAGCTTTGAAAGCTAATCCTCAAGTTGTTGAGTTGCGTTGGATAGAAAAATGGGATGGTAAAGTTCCTACTTACTGGGGCGAAGCTAGTCCATTTATTGGAATTAATAGATAGATATGAATCAGGAAAAATGGGAAAATTTAATAAATGATATTAAAGATAAATTTGAAGTAGAAGAGCATAATAACAAGCATCTTGATGAAATGGGCGGAACAGATATTGAATTTATTATATTCAAAAGTCCTTTAGGAAGAGTTAAGCTTGAACATATAATCAAGCCGGTTGTGCTTGATAAAAAAACTAATTATTCCCAACGCATTGGTTCTGAAACGAGCGTTGAATATGTTTATAGTGAAGATGAGAAAACAAGCAGATTAATAGCTTACAAATGGGATAATCATGAAGATGATTGGGTTGAAATTAGCGCGGATAGTTTTAATTAAAATGTATGGATATTAAAACCGCAGAATTTGTAAAAGGAATAATTGGAACAGATAAAATTCTTGAAGATAATAAACTCCAAATTGCTTTTGTGGGAAGGTCTAATGTTGGCAAGTCAAGTATTATAAATTTGCTTGCCAATAGAAAAAATCTTGTTAAATCAAGTTCAAAGCCGGGAAAAACAAGACAGATTAATTTTTTTTTAATAAATAAAAAAGTATATTTTGTTGATTTGCCAGGATATGGATTTATGAAGATTAAGTTGAAAAAGAAAGAAAAAATCAGAAAATTAATCATTTGGTATTTGTTTCGTTCTGATGTTGAAATTGATAAAGTAGTTTTAATTATTGACGCTAAAACAGGTCCAACTGATTTTGACATGGAAATGCTGGATTTATTAAAAAATACAGAAAGAGAAGTTATTATAATTGCTAACAAAATTGATAAATTGAAAAAAAATGATGTCAAGATGCAAATAAGCAAAATTGAAGAAATTACTGGATATAATGGAATTATTCCTTTTTCAGCTAAGAAAAAAATAGGTAGAGAAAAACTTTTAAATAAAATATTTAATAAACATGTCTGATTATTATAATGCAAAAAGAACATATGGGCTTTTTAATCCTGATTCAGGCGGGGTTTTTAAATTAAGCCGTTCCAAGATTGATTTATTTTTAAATTGTCCGCGCTGTTTTTATTTAGATCGTAGATTAGGAATTAGCAGACCGCCAATGTTTCCTTATACGCTTAATTCAGCAGTTGATGTTTTATTTAAAAAAGAATTTGATATTCACAGAGCTAAAGGCGAAGCGCATCCAATAATGAAGAATTATGGAATTGAAGCTGTTCCTTTTGAGCATGAAAAAATGGATGAATGGAGAAATAATTTTTCTGGAATCAAGTTTTTACACGAACCGACTAATTTTTTAATATTTGGCGCAATTGATGATGTTTGGATTAATCCGCAAAAAGAATTAATTATTGTTGATTATAAATCAACAGCTAAAAATAGCGAGATAAATCTTGAAGCTGACTGGCAGATTGGATATAAAAGACAGATGGAAATTTATCAATGGCTTTTCAGAAAAAACGATTTTAAAGTTGCTGAAACTGGCTATTTTGTTTATGCAAATGGCAAAACAGATAAAGAAGCGTTTGATGGCAAATTAGAGTTTGATGTTCAAATATTGCCTTATAAAGGAGATGATTCATGGGTAGAAAATGAAATTATTAATGCTCATAAATGTTTAATGAATAATGAGATTCCTGATTCTGGAAAAGATTGTGATTATTGCGCGTATAATAAAGAAGTTGATAAAAGTGGAAAATAGATTGACAAATTGTTGTTTTATATTTATGATGTTTTAAAAGTACCTTAATTTTAAAAAAGGAGGAAAATCATGAGTACAATATCAGAATATAAAAAGATAAGAGAGCTATCAAAAATGATTCATCTATTTCAAGAGAATATAAGAAAGAATGTACGTTTGAAGCTAATTGGCAACTATAATTATATAGTTGAGCCAATAGAAATGAAGGGGATGGAATGTTTTTTTAGGCTCATTGGAACTAAATTAAACAATCATCCAATTGTATCTCAGTCAATTCATAAAATTAAAGAAATAATTCCAATATAGAGGAAGCTGAAGTTTAGTTTCCTCTTTTATTTTTCATATTTTTTGTTATAATATAGTTATTATGGAAACAAAAAAATTATATAGGAGTGATAAAAATAAAATATTAGCCGGAGTATGCGGCGGATTAGGCGAGTATGCTGGTATTGATCCAGTTCTTTTTCGTTTAATTTGGATTTTAATTTTTATCTTTATTGGTTTTTCTATCAATTTTTTCCCTGGTTTTGTTTTTGGCCTAATCGCTTATTTCTTAGCTATAATTATTATTCCTAAAAGAATTGAGAAATAATTCAATGAATATTGATAATCCTCAGAAAATAAAAAAAGCTGATATAATAGTTGGTATTCCTTCATATAATGAGGCAAAAACGATTGGTTTTGTTGTTGAACAATCATCTTTAGGGCTTAAAAAATATTATCCTAATAAAAATAGCGTTATTATTAATTTAGATCATGAATCGCCTGATGGAACAAAGCAGGTTTTTTTAAATGCTAAAAAAAACGATATTCCAAGAATATATATTAGCACAGGAAAAAATATTAAAGGAAAAGGATACAATTTTTACAATCTCTTTTCTATAACCCAAAAATTAAAAGCAAAAGCAATTATTGTTTTTGACGCGGATTTGCAAAGCATTAGGCCAAATTGGGTTAAAAAAATGATAGAGCCGATTTTTAACGGCTATGACTTTATAACTCCGTATTATATGCGTTGCAAAACAGATGCAACTATTACTAATCATTTAGTTTATCCTTTAATTTACGGTCTCTTTGGTTGGGATGTCCGTCAGCCAATTGGTGGTGATTTTTCTTTTTCCAATAAAATGGTTAATTATTGGTTAAAGCAGAAATGGCCTGAAACAGCTTATCAATTTGGCATTGATGTTTTTATGAGTTTAGGCGCTTTTTTAAGCAAAGCAAAAACCTGCCAGGTTAATCTTGGAAGCAAGCTTCATAATCTGTCAAATCCTAAATTAGGATCAATGTTTTATCAAGTGACTGAAACTCTTTTCAAAATTATTGCAAGCAATTTAGATAAAATTAAAGAAGTTGATGAAGTTGATAAAGTTCCTATTTTAGGCAGCAAAAGTTTGCCAATTTTAGCTAACGCAATACCTGATGAAGAATTATTTAGAAGTATTTTTTGGGATAATTTGGAATGTCATTGGGATTTAATAAAGAATATTATTAAAGAGCCAATTAAGCAGAAATTTATTAAAGACATTCAAAAAAAGGAAATTGCTATTGATTTAAAAATCTGGACTAAAATTATTTACGATTTTTTACATGCTTATTGTCAAGAGGACTATGATAAACCAGATTTAATTAAAGCGCTAGGATGCCTTTATTTTGGAAGAATTGTTTCTTTTTATAAAGAAAATGGCAATTGTACGCCTGAAGAGATTGAGAAAGAAGTTATTAAGCGAGTTAAATATTTTTTTAAAAAAAGAAATTATTTTTTAAACAAAATCTAAAATCTAATTATGAAAAGGATTGAATTTGAAAAATTAACAGAACAAGCAATATCAGATTTGCCAGAGCATATTAAGAGTAAAATAGATAATGTTGAAATTTTGGTTGAAAATGAACCGTCTAAAGAACAATTGCGAAAAATAAAAGTAGGTTCAAAATATTCATTATTAGGCCTTTATGAGGGCGTTCCGCAAAATGTATGGGGCAGGGGATTTGGCAATATCTTGCCGGACAAAATTACTATTTTTCAGAAAGCTATTGAAAGTTATGCAAATTCAAAAAAAGCATTAATAGAATTAATAAAAAGTACAGTTCGACATGAAATAGCTCATCATTTTGGTTTTAATGAAGAGGGTGTGAAATCCTTAGAACAAAAAAGAAAATGAAAAATTATGCAAAAGTTGGCGGGCGTAAAGGAAAACCGGGCTACCGGACTCCTTCAAAATTTAAAATAAAGCAGTGTGATAAGATTAAAAAATTAAAAGGTAAATATGTTGATAAAAGTAAAAACTTATCCTCAAGCAGGCAAGCAAGAAATAATTAAAAAAGAAAATGATAGCTTTGAAATATGGGTTAAAGAAAAGCCAATCCAAGGACAGGCGAATCGAGCAATAATAACTATTTTATCTGATTATTTTAAAATTCCAAGAGAAAATATTAAATTAATTAGAGGATTTAAACAGAGAAATAAGATTTTTGAAGTAATAAAATGAATTTGATTATTGATTTATCAAAAGAACCTTGTTTAATTTTAAAGCAAGGAAATAAAAAAATATCTAGTCATCAATGGACTGGGCTTTATCAGTTAAGCGAAACACTTTTATTAGAAATTGATACATTTTTAAAAAAGAATAAAATTAAATTGAAAGATATAAAAGAAATCAAAGTTATTCCCAGCAAGGAATCTTTAGTCAGCACCAGAATCGCTAAAGCAGTTGCCTTAGGGTTAAAGATTAAGCCATAACTTGCTTTTTTCTTACTTTTATTTTATAGTTCAATTATTAACAAACAGCCAAACCAAAAGAGATTTGGCTTGATTGTACTTTAACTTTTGAATAAGGAGGTAAAGAAATGGCAAAGATAGGTAAATTTTTAGATAGTTTGGGCAGACGGCTTGAGGAAAATCGTGATGGCTTGATATTCTTTGATTGTTTTTTGAAAAACAATCTCGTTAGAGAACTCGATAACAGAAGCATCCGAAGCGGTTTATTAGTTAATTTAGAAACAAATTTTGCTGATAAACAATCCTGGGGAACTATCTATCAGATTGTCGCAGAAATCCTTTTTAATGCAGCATTAAGAGAACATTCAGAGGTTCATCCTGACATTTTTAATGAGGCTGACAGTGTATCATTGACATTTTGCCAAGTGGCAAAGGAACAATTAGGGTTTGATATGGAATTTATTCCAATTAAATCGCCAATGAAATGATGGTTGAGGGAGGGATTAGTGGAAGTTAAAGATGGCTATGTCGAGCTTACCCAAAAAGGAGAGCAAACTACAGAAAAAGTTAAGAGAGTTTAATTGCGTAATAACAAAGAAAAGAAAGGAGTAATGACATGAGAAATTTAACAATTGAAGAGCAAATACAAAAGCTTCGTGATTTAGTTTATGATGTTAGGATGGCGCTGTGCCGGCCTCTTCAAGAAGGAGAGACAATCACATCCAGCATGGTTGATGAATTTATCAAAACAGATGTTTTAACAATTTCTGAAAAAACACGGCAGCTGAATAACATTTGGGAAGCCACAGGAGAGATGTTAAATATTATGGACGGAAAATGGAAGGGTTGGCCTCCGCCAGAAATTCATCATCTAAAAGAATGCCAGCGATCGTTGGCGACTTGGAAACTAGAAGCTAATGTGTGTTAACGCGCGTCGAGAAAAGTATGTGGGTGTTGATTCTGAATTAATTCAGAATCAGCGCCTTTTTTATTTATTAAAAATAGATTATTATTGAATTAAGTATGAATTTATTAGAAAAATCAATTTTAGCTACTTTAGTGTATTATGATATTTTGGATCGTCCTTTGACTAGTTGGGAAGTTTTTAAGTATTTAATTAGAATTAAAAATATAAAATTAAATGAAGTTTTAGATATTTTAGAAAATAGTTCAAAATTAAATAAATTAATAAGTCAAAAAAATGGCTTTTATTTTTTAAAAAACAGACAAGCAATTATTAAAAAAAGAATTAAACGGCATAAAATAGCAGATAGAAAATGGAAAAAAGCTAAACGCGCAATTAAATTATTTCAAATGATTCCTTTTGTAAGAATGGTTGCCGTAAGTGGTTCTTTAGCAATGAACAATACAAGAGAAAATTCAGATATTGATTTATTAATTGTGACTAAAACTGGCCGTATCTGGACGTGTCGCGGACTTATTACTATATTTTCCCATTTAATCGGAAAGCGTCGGCATGGAGTTTTAACTAAAGACCGGTTCTGTCTTAATCATTATTTAACGGAAAAGTCATTAAAGATTCCCTATAAAAGTTTATATAACGCTCAAACATACGCTCATCTAATGCTTTTTTGGCAAAGTAAAAATGATTTGTATAAAAGATTTCAGAAAGCTAATCAATGGGTAAGTGAGTATTTAACTTTTTATCCAATTATCCAAAAAGGTTATTTAAGAGAAATTAAATCAAATTATTTTTTTAAGGATATAAGGGAATTAAAGGAATTTGTTCTTAACGGAGCAATAGGAAATTTTACAGAATTTATTTTAAAAAAAATTCAGCAAGCAAGAATTAAAAAAGACCCCTTAACTTATCAATCTGGTGGACGAGTAGTTTTTAGCGATAATCAATTAGAATTCCATCCTAACTCTCCGGAAAAATGGATTTTAGAAAAATATAATCAGAAAATGAAAAAACTCGGTTTTGAAAAATTAGGAAACGAAAATGACTCAGGTTTAATTCCATAAAGTTGACAATTTAAGTTTTTTTTATTAAGATTAAGGTAAAATAAGACAGAGTTACCAAATATCTAACAATATCTTTTTCTATTTTATTGTTTTTTATTTGTTATCAACTGTTATTTAAAATATGAACATTAAGCCATTAGGTGACAAGGTTCTTATTGAACCGATATCAGTTGAAGACAAAACTGCTTCCGGCATTATTCTTCCTGATACTGCTGATAAAGAAAAGCCTGAACAAGGCAAAGTAATAGAAGTTGGTCCTGGAAAACCCAATAAGCCGATGAGTGTTAAAAAGGGCGATATCGTGCTTTTTACAAAATACGGACCAAATGAAATTAAAATAAATAATAAAGAGTATTTAATTGCTAAGGAGGAAGATATACTCGCTATTTTGGAATAAATTTAAAAACCCAAAATCCAAATTATTCCAAATTATTCCAAAAATAATTTGAGCTTTGAAATTTGGATTTATAATAATTATGGCAAAACAAATTAAATTTGATGAACAAGCCAGACGCCAGCTTAAAAAAGGCGTTGATAAATTAGCTAACGCAGTTAAAGTAACATTAGGTCCTAAGGGCCGTAATGTCGTTTTGGATAAAGGTTTTGGTTCTCCAGAGATTACCAATGATGGAGTAACTATTGCTAAAGAAATTGAATTAGAGAATAAGTTTGAAAATATTGGCGCTGAAATTGTTAAAGAAGTAGCCAGTAAAACTAATGACACCGCTGGCGATGGAACAACTACCGCGACTCTTTTAACTCAAGCCATTGTTACTCAAGGTTTAAAAAATGTTACTGCTGGAGCTAATCCCTTAGCTCTTAAGCGCGGCATTGAAAAAGGAGTTAAGGCAATAATAAACGCTCTTAAAAAAATGTCCAAAACAGTAGCTGGAAAAGCAGAAATTGCTCAGGTGGCTACTATTTCAGCTGAAGATCCTGAAATCGGTAATTTAATTGCTGAAGCCATTCAGGAAATTGGCAAAGAAGGCGTTATTACCATAGAAGAATCACAAACCTTTGGTTTATCTAAGGAAACCGTTAAAGGAATGCGTTTTGATAAAGGTTATATTTCTCCATATATGATTACAAACACTGAACGCATGCAAGCAGAATTTGATAACCCATACATTTTAATTACTGATAAAAAAATCTCTAGTATTCAAGAAATTTTGCCTTTATTGGAGAAAGTCACACAAAGTGGCAAAAAAGATATTGTCCTTATTGCTGATGAGGTTGATGGCGATGCTCTGGCTACTTTAGTAGTTAATAAATTAAGAGGTACTTTTAATGCCTTGGCAATTAAAGCGCCTGGGTTTGGAGATAGAAGAGAAGAAATGTTAGAAGATATTGCAGCTTTAACTGGCGGACAAGTTATTTCTGAAAAAGTTGGGTTAAAATTGGAAAATACTGAACTTAAAATGCTTGGTAATGCTCGCCGGGTAATTGCGGATAAGGAAAATACTACTATTATTGAAGGAAAAGGTAACAAAGCAGAAATTGAAGCAAGAATTAATCAAATTAAAACTGAATTAGACAAAAGTGATTCTGATTTTGATAAAGAAAAATTACAGGAAAGATTAGCTAAATTAGCTGGTGGCGTAGCTGTTCTTAAAGTAGGCGCGGCAACAGAAGCGGAACAAAAATACAGGCAAGCTAAAACAGAAGATGCTTTAGCTGCTACCAAAGCAGCCGTTGCCGAAGGAATCGTTCCGGGTGGCGGAGTTGCTTTAATTAGAGCAATTAAAGCATTGGATGATGTTAAGGTTAAAGGAGAAGCAAAAATTGGTTTGTCTATTTTAAAAAAAGCGTTAGAAGAACCATTAAGACAAATTGCTAATAATGCAGGTCAGGACGGTTCGGTAGTTGTTAACGAAATTAAAAAGAAATCTGGCGCTTATGGTTATGACGCAGCTGAGAATAAGTATAGAGATTTATTTGAAGCAGGTATTATTGATCCAACCAAAGTTGTTCGTTCTGCTTTAGAAAACGCTGCTTCAGCTGCAGCTATGCTCTTAACAACAGAATGTGTTATAACTGACTTACCGGAAAACAAAAATTCAATGCCTTCAATGGGCGGAGGCGGAATGCCAATGGGTGGCGGAATGCCTGGAATGATGTAATTTGAAACTGAATCTGAATAAAAAATAGCTCTGATTAATCAGGGCTATTTTTTATTAACTTGATTTTATATTTTAATATGTTAATATTTATTTATTACCGAATTTGGTAATAAATTGCACCTTAAAATAAAAATAAATCATATTTGAAAGGAGGAAAGAAAGATGGAACAAGAAACAAAGGAGTTCAGGAAAGGCTGTTTTATCGGTGGATTTTTTACTGTTTTAGTTTGGTTCTTAATGGTGTTTTCCAACAATCGCTCTTTGTTTTGGTTTGGAATCATTGCTGGTTTAGCTGGCGGCTATATTTCTTATCGATTCAAGGAATTTATCAAGAAAGCGCCAATTGCTTGGAAGTACGTAGAGGACAAAAGTGGCAGGGTATTTAAGAAATCTCTGGATGCATTTTTGGAAATATTCCGCCCGCATCCAATTGCTCATTTATTTACTCTTGTTTGTCTACTGGTTCCTGCTATGGCCTCAATAGGCCTCTTGTTAATAAGCCCGAAAGAAAAAATAGATAGTTTTTTGTTTTTTTTAATGTTGCTGTTAATGGTTATCTTGGTGTGGATACTATTGCTTGACGGAATACTGACTTGTTTTTTGGATAGATGGAAAATAAGTATAAAGTATAGTTCATATCAAAGGACTTCTTGCAAATACATAGATATGCCAATAACTTACCGCAATATATTCTACTTGTTGCTGATTGCCCCCTTGTGGGTTTTGGGATTTATCCTCTGGAGAACTATCAGATTTTTCATTTGGGATCTCTGGCGTGGAGTTATCCTATTGATTATTTTCTTCCTGCGCTTTCTGTTCAAGCTCTTTATTTTGGTTCATTGCCAAGAAAGAATTATGTGCGCAGTTGACGGTACTATCGGTGGCACAGTTGTTTCGTTTTGGTCCTTGCATTATTCAAATTTTCCTATTTGGACAGTTCCTTTTTTGGCCCTAATCGGAGGATTAGCCGGAGTCGCTTTCGGAGAATTCAACCGATTGATTGTTCTTCGTAAATGGCTATCTGGATATATCCCAGACCAATATCAGTCTCAATTATAACCTATACTCAGCTCAATAGAGCTTGGCCGTCTCCATATAACGAGGCGGTCTTTTTAATTTATAACAGGTTGCAAGATTAACTAGACGGGGATATAATGGAAATATAAATATATAAATATTAATTTAATAATACTTAGAACAAGTTTATTTAAATTTTTAATTTAAAAGTTTAGAGAGATTTGTTTTTAGATAAAAAAATGGGACGTTTTTTATGGATACTTATTGCCGTAATCGTTCTGGTTATTTTTTGGTTAATAGCTATTTATAATGGACTAATTAAACTAAGAAATAGAACTGATGAGGCCTGGTCAGATATAGATGTTCAATTAAAAAGGAGATATAATTTAATTCCTAATTTAGTTGAAACAGTTAAAGGATATGCCAAGCACGAAAGAGAGCTTTTTGAAAAAGTTACTAAGGCGCGAACAACTGCTATGGGCGCGCAAGCTCCAGGAGATAAAGCGCAAGCAGAAAATATGCTTACGGGCGCTTTAAAATCACTATTTGCGGTAGCAGAAAATTATCCTGATTTGAAAGCTAATCAGAATTTCTTGGAACTACAAAGAGAATTAAGCGATACAGAAAATAAGATTCAGGCAGCTAGAAGGTTTTATAATGGCAATGTTAGAGATTTCAATATTAAGATTGAAACATTTCCTAATAATTTAGTTGCCGGAACATTGAATTTTAAGAAGAGAGATTTCTTTGAATTAGAATCTAAAGAAGAAAAAGAACCTGTTAAAGTTGAGTTTTAGTATTAGTATATGGCTACGCTTTATACTCAAAAAGATAAAAATATACGCAAAACCTGGTTCTTGATTTTTATCTTCCTTATTTTTATTATCGGACTTGGTTGGGTTTTTTCTTATCAGTTTCAAAGTCCTGTTATTTTAGTCATAGCGGTAGTTTTTAGTTCTTCGATGAGTTTTATTTCTTATTGGTACTCAGATAAGATTGTTTTGAAAATGAGTCAGGCTAAAGAAATTAAAAAACAGGATAATCCTGAATTATATCGTTTAGTTGAAAATCTTTGTATTACAGCTGGATTACCTCTGCCAAGAATATATATTGTAGAAGAAATATCTCCAAACGCTTTTGCTACTGGACGCGACCCTAAACACGCGGTTATTGCTGTCACTAGAGGACTTTTGGAAAAATTAGATCGTTCAGAATTAGAAGGGGTTTTAGCGCACGAATTAAGCCACATTGGCAATCGTGATATTCTTTTGCAAACTGTAGTTGTTGTTTTAGTCGGTATGGTTGCTTTGCTTTCTGATTGGTTTGTACGCTGGAGCGTCTTTGGGAGAAATAGACGCAGTAATAATCAAGGCGGAGGTCAGTTTGCAGGAATTATGGTTTTAATCGGTTTTGTTTTAGCTATTCTTTCTCCTTTTATCGCTACTTTAATTCATATGGCTATTTCACGTAAAAGAGAATTTTTAGCTGATGCTGACAGCGCTTTATTAACTCGTTATCCTGAAGGATTAGCTCGCGCTTTAGAAAAGATTTCTCAAGATCAAACACCATTAAAAGTAGCTAATAAAGCAACAGCTCATCTTTATATCTCAAATCCTTTTAAAGGGAAAAAAGTAAGAAAAATTTTTAACACTCATCCTCCGATAGAAGAAAGAATTAGTATTCTGCGTGGGATGGAAATTTAATTATGGGAATATTATTTGATACAAATAAAAAAATATATCGCAGAGATTTTGAGAAATTTTTAAGAGATATTCCAGAATTATCAGATACAGAGCGTTCATATATTGAAGGTGTTTTTCAAGACTCTTTAAAAGATGGATTAACTGAATATGAATTAAAAAAGGAAATTGAAAGATTAAGAAATAATCCGAATGATGAAATAGATTCTTTTGAAATAGGAAAGATAAAAGAGAAATTGATCGAAGCTTTAAAATAATATGGAGAGGTGTCAGAGTGGCCGAATGAACGTGACTGGAAATCACGTGTGCTCGTAAGGGTACCGCGGGTTCGAATCCCGCCCTCTCCGCCAAGAATCACATTTCTAAAAAATTAAGGTTGGTTGTAAATAAAGATTTTACCCTCGTAGTTTTTCATTACAACTTTTTTGTCATCCATAGAAATCATATATTCTGGCAAAATCGGTATTTTCCCTCCGCCGCCAGGAGCGTCTATAACAAAAGTCGGCATTGCTAATCCAGAGATATGGCCACGCAAACCGTAATAAATTTCTAAACCTTTTTGAACTTTTGTTCTGAAATGATCAGTACCTTTAACAGGATCAGCTTGATAAACATAATATGGTTTTACGCGCATAGATAACAATTTCAGCATCAAATCTTTCATTGTTTCAACTTCGTCATTTATGCCTTTAAGTAAAACAGTCTGACATCCAACAGGAATTCCGGCATCTACTAACATTTTACAAGCGCGCTGACTTTCAGGCGTAATTTCCGCTGGATGATTAAAATGAGTATTAATAAACAACGGATGGAATTTTTTTAATATAGCGCAAAGTTTTGGAGTGATTCTTTGGGGAAGAGTACATGGCATTCTTGTGCCTATGCGGATAATTCCATTTTTACGCTTATTTATTATAGTGTAAACTATTAAAACAATTTTTTTTAACATTTCGTCATCCAACATTAAAGGATCTCCTCCAGACAAAACAACATCGTGTATTTCTTCATTTTCTTCTATATATTTAACAGCGCGATTAATTTGAGTCCATGTCGGTTGTTTTATCGGATCGCCAACAGTTCTTTTTCTTGTGCAAAAACGGCAGTACATAGCGCATTGATTTGAGATTCTGAAAAGAACTCTATCTGGATATCTATGAGTAATAAGCGGAGGAACTCCTTCTCTTAATTGTTTTTCTGGTTCTTCATGGAGCGGATCTTCATCTCCGCAAAAACCAAAAATTTCAGCAGAATTAGGAATACATTGTTTATATATAGGATCTCCTTTTTCCTTTATTAAAGAAAGATAATAAGGATTTACTCGAGCTGGATAACGTTTGCAAACAGAATTAATTTCTTTTTCAGAAACGCCAAAGCGCTGTAAAGCCATTAAAAAATAATTCGAGCTTCTTCTTAAAATCTTCTTCCATTCAGGAAGAGGGCGAATTGAACGCTTTTTTTTAAATAAAACAGCGCCGTTTGGATTAAAAACTTCTGTTGAGGGCGAAAGAGAGGGGGGTTCTTCTTGAGGCTTGGAAATCAAAGAATCTTCGGAAAGATTTGTTTTCATTTTTCTTTTTGATTAAATCAAATTTAATTATAACATAGTGATTTTAAATAACAACATATGGATAACTTTTTTGTTACTCCCCATAGATTTTTTTTACGATAAAAGATACAATATAAGATATATCAAATACACTTTATTAGCATTTTAATGGGTGGAGTGGCATTTTTGTGTTTTGCGCAAGATAGTTTAGAAAAAAGTTATTATTATGTTGAATAAAATAAAAATATGAAAATAAAAAATAAAGAATTACATCGGATAACATCTACAGCTATTATTTATAAAAAGCAGAAGAAAGAAATTAAGTATTTAATTACTCAAAGAAGTTTAGAAAAAAAGGCATTTCCAGGTAAATGGACTGTGCCTGGTGGCGGATTGGAAACGGATGATTATATCAACACTAAAAAAACAACAAAAGATCTTTGGTATTTTGCCATAGAGAATTCTTTAAGAAGAGAAGTAAGAGAAGAAGTTAATTTAGAAGTGGGTAGAGTAAAATATTTATTAGATATTGCTTTTATTATTCCTGGCGGAACTCCAGCAATTATTTTAAGTTTTTATTGTCCGTATAAATCAGGAAAAATTAAATTAGATGAGGATAATACTAATTATGCTTGGGTAACTTATCAAGAGGCAAAAAAATATGATTTAATTGAAGGAATTTTGGAAGAAATTGAAATGGTTGAAAAAATACTTAAAGGCGGAAAAAATATAAATTATAAGCGTTAAAAAGATGATTAGCAATCCAGTAGATGAGATTAAAAGTAAATTGGATATAATTGATGTTCTGGGGGGGTATATTAAGTTGCAGAAAGCAGGACGTAATTATAAGGCGTCTTGTCCTTTTCATTCTGAAAAAACGCCTTCTTTTATGGTTTCTCCAGAAAGGCAGCTTTGGAAATGTTTTGGGTGCAATAAAGGCGGAAGTATTTTTGATTTTATTATGGAAATAGAAGGAGTTGAATTCGGCGACGCTTTAAAAATTTTAGCTCAGCGCGCAGGAATTGAATTAAAAAAGATTGATCCTAAAATAAAAACTGAAAGAACCAAATTATATGAAATTTGCAGTTTAGCTAATTCTTTCTTTATAAAACAATTTGAAGCAAGCAAAACGGGCAAAAGTATGCAAGAGTATCTTACAAGACGCGGATTAAAACAGAAAATAATTAAAGATTGGCAAATTGGCTATGCCCCTAATGGATGGCAATCATTATTAGATTTTTTAAATAGTAGAGGTTATTCTGACGAAGATGTCTTAAGATCTGGCTTAGCTGTTAAAAGCGAAAAAAACATAAACAAAAATAAATATTATGATAGATTTCGAGATAGGATTATTTTTCCTATTAAAGATATAAATGGAATTATTGTTGGCTTTACGGGCCGTGAAAATCCTAATAATCCGAATGAAAATATGGGTAAGTATATTAATACTCCCAATACTTTAATTTACGATAAAAGTCGTATTTTATACGGATTAGATAAGGCGAAAATGGATATAAAAAATAATGATTTATGCATTTTAGTAGAAGGCCAGACAGATGTGATTATGTCGCATCAAGCTGGATTTGCCAATACAATAGCAAGTTCTGGAACCGCTCTAACCGAAGAACAGTTAAAAATTATTAAACGCTATACGAAAAATTTAGCAACTGCATTTGATATGGATTCAGCTGGTGAAATGGCCACTAAAAAAGGAATTGATTTAGCCCTTCAATTAGGTTTTAATGCTAAAGTAATAAATTTGTCTAAAAATCAAGATCCTGCTGATTGCATTAAAAAAAGCGTTTCTTTGTGGTCTGAATTAGTTAATAATGCTGAATATTTAATTGAATTTTATCTAAACAGCGCTTTTTCAAGAAATGATTCAAATACATTAGAAGGGAAAAAAGAAATAAGCAAGGAAATTTTACCAATTATAAAAAAAATTACTAATAATGTTGAACAAGCTTATTGGATTCAAGAATCAGCTAATCGCTTAATGATTCAGGAAAACGCTTTAATTGAAGAATTAAAAAAAATTAAAGATACAAATTATTATCCAAATAATAGTTCTATAAATAATAATGTTATAAATAAAAAAGATTTTATTCAAATGCCTCCTCTTGAAGAATATACGCTTGGACTTGTATTGGCTTATCCTAAAATTTTTAAAAAATACCGAAATAAGTTGTATGATTTATTTACTGATCCTTATTTAAAAGAAATATTTGAAATTTTTAATAAAAATAAAATCAAAAAAAACGATTTAAAAACACTTAAGAATAATCTGCCTAATGACTTGTTTGAAAAAACTAATAATATTATTTTTAAAACAGAATCCCAAAGAAATTTAATTGAGGAATTCAATCCTAAAAAAGAAATTAAATTTTGTTTTGGCCAATTACAAAAAAGAAATATGCAAAAAGAATTAAATAGATTAAATTTAGCAATAAAGCAAGCAGAAATTAAAAAAGACGAAGTATTACTAAAAAAATTAACTGAAGATTTTAATAAATTAATTAGAGAAAATAATGTAATATAATCAATATGGCTACAAAAAAGAAAGAAGTAAAAAAGAGAAAAATAAATAGGCCTGTTAGAAAACCAAAAGCAAAACCAAGAAAAAAACCTGCAAATAAGCGTAAATATACTAAAAAAAGAGTTAAAAAAGTTTTAATTACTGATGAGAAAATTCAGGATTTAATAAACAGAGGAAGAGAGAGGGGATTTGTTACTGAATCAGAATTGCTTAAATTAGCTCCAAAAATTGAATTTGACATATCTGGATTGGAAAAAACATACGAGAAGCTAAAAGAAAATAACATAAAAGTAGTTGAATCAATAGAATTTTTAGAAGATTCTTCTCAAAGGAAAAAGAAACCAGTTAAAGATGACATATCTTTTCGTTTACAATCTTTTGATAATGTTCAAATGTATTTAAAAGAAATAGGAAGGGTGCCTTTGTTAACAGCGCACGAAGAAGTAAAGTTAGCTAAGCTTATTGAGTGTGGAGAGGAAGAAGCAAGGCAAAAATTAACACAGGCTAATTTAAGATTAGTTGTTAATATTGCTAAAAGATATGTTGGAAGAAGCCGTAATTTAAGTTTGCTTGATTTAATTCAAGAAGGAAATATCGGTCTTTTTAAAGCAGTTGAAAAATTTGATTATCATAGGGGGTATAAGTTTTCTACTTATGCTACTTGGTGGATTAGACAGGCAGTTACAAGGGCATTAGCTGATCAATCAAGAACTATTAGAATTCCCGTTCATATGGTTGAAACAATAAGCAAGTATACTCAAGTTAAACGCCTGCTTTTGCAAAATTTAGGACGAGAGCCTCTTCCCGAAGAAATTGCTTCTGAGATGGAAGAAAGTGTTGAAAAAATAAGGCATATTATAAAAATTTCGCAAGAAACCATTTCTTTAGAAACGCCTGTTGGCGGCAATGATGAAGAAAGCAATTTAGGGGAATTTGTAAAAGATGAAAAAACAATTTCTCCTAATCAAATGGCTGCAAGAAAATTACTTCAAAATAGATTAAAAGAAATTTTAGTTGATTTATCTCCAAGAGAGCAAAGGATTTTAGAAATGCGTTTCGGCTTGAAAGATGGGATTACTCATACATTAGAAGAAGTGGGCAAAGAATTCGGCGTAACAAGGGAAAGAATCAGGCAAATAGAAGCAAAATCTTTAGAAAAAATTAGGCAGCACAAAAAAATAAAGAGATTAAAAGGATATTAAAAAATGAAAAAAAATATCGTTATTCTATTAACTGAATTAGTAGCTGTTTTTTTAATGGTATTTAATATTTTACCAAGAGAAGCAAGCTTTTTTATTACTGGTTTGCTAATTTTTTATTTTATTTTCAGTCCATTAGAAGATTCCCTGTGGGTTTTTATTGCTTCTATTCCTTTGTTTGTGGCTTTGCCAATTACAGAAAATTTTGACACTGTAGCTAACTGGAGAATTTTATCAGCAGTTTTATTTCTGGTTTTATTTTTTAAACAGGGAATTCCAATAAATTTAGTAAAAAATAATCTTGGAAAATGGCGCTTAAAAGAAAATTTTAAGCACTATCAAGCTGAATATTTAACGGGAATATTTTTATTAATTGCAATTGCTTCATTATTTATTGCTGATAATATGTTTATTGGAATAAAAAAAATTCTTTTTTTAATAAATATTTTTCTTTTATATATTATTATTAGAAACTTAGCTCATAAAAATAAAAAGATAATACTTAAAGTAATGAATGCAATGAAAGTAGCTATCGGATTAGTTTTGGGAATTGGTTTTTTACAGCTAATTATGGTATTTTTTATGAATCTTCATAAGTTCTGGTATCTTTGGGACAAAAACGTAATTAATGTTTTTTATGGCATTGATTTAAGTAATCTTTTATCTTATAGCAATACCTGGTTTTCTTATTATTCTTATCAGCTTCCAACCTTACGTATGTTTTCTATTTTTCCTGATTCTCATTCTTTTGCTTTTTTTTGTATTTTAGCTATTCCTTTTTTCTTAACAGCTATATTTATACGCAAAAAAGGCGCTAAGAAAGAAGCGATATTTCTTTATCTAATGTTAAATAGCTGTTTATTAGCTATTATATTTTCAGGTTCAAGAGGAGCCTGGGTAAGCGCTTTTGGAGTTTTTTTAATATGCTTGTTCGCAATTATATTGCATTTTTCTCCAGCTATTCGTTTAAGACAAAAACAAATTCAACTTATTCTTGGTTGCTTTATAATTTTTTTCCTTTTATTTCCAATTGCTTCAGCAATTCTTTTTATGCCTCAATATATTGAATTAGGTAGAGATGCTCTTTCTAATGTTTCATTATTTGAAAGAACTAGGAGCATTATTAATTTTGCTGAAACATCAATAAAAAGCCGATTAGAAATCTGGCAAAGAACAGCTGATTCAATAATAATACAACCATTATTAGGAGTAGGTATAGGAAATTTTCCTTCAGTTCTTAATGAAGATCTTTCTTTTTCTAAAAGAGGATCCTCAGCTCACAATCTTTATCTTGATTTTGCCGCAGAAATAGGCATTTTTGCCTTATTTATATTATTAATTATTTTTTGGAAAATATTTAAGAGAGCCTGGTATTTTTTTCAGGGGAAAATAAAAGAAAATAATTTGTATTTAAATATATGGACCGGTTTTTTTGCAATTGCTTTCCTATGGATTTTAGGTTATAGTTTATTTGACGTTGTTCTTCTTAATGACAAGGTCCTTTTATTTTTTGTAACTAATGTAGCCGTATTATATTCTTATGCATCATAATAATCCATTAGTTTCAATAAATCTTATTACATATAATAGCCAAAAATATATTAATGATTGTTTAGGGTCTGTTTTTGGCCAAACATATACTAATTTAGAAATTTTGATTATTGATAATGCTTCAACAGACAAGACAATAGATTATCTTAAAAAATTTCCGAAGAGGCCAAATTTAAGAATTATTTTTAATAAAAAGAATATTGGATTTTCTGCAGGGCATAATCAAGGAATTAAAAACAGCAAAGGAAATTTTATTTTATGCCTCAATCATGATGTTGCTTTAAACAAGGATTTTGTTGAAAAAGCTATTGAAATAATTAAAAAAGATGATAAAATAGCAGCTGTTCAAGGTAAATTATTGAGATGGAATACAGGTAATCCAATTTCTAATGATTTTAATGATTATAATATTTCTAAAATAATAGATACATCAGGATTAACTATCTTTAAAAATAGGCGTATTATCAATAAGGGACAGGGGCAGATTGATGAAAAGCAATTTGGAAAAATTGAAGAAATTTTTGGAGCAGATGGAGCTGCTCCCATTTATCGGCGCAAGGCATTAGAAGATATTAAAATTAATAATGAATATTTTGACGAAGATTTTTTCTGCTACAAAGAAGATGTTGATTTAGCTTGGAGGTTGCGTCTTTATGGGTGGAAAGCTGTATACCAGCCAAATTCAATCGCTTTACATGATAGAACATCGGGAGAAAACGCAACATTAAATTATACAGGTATAATTAAAGAAAGATTGAAAATAAATAAATTTTCAAAATACCTAGCTTTTAAAAATCAGCGCTTGATGCAAATTAAAAATGAACAAATTTGGCTTCTAATTAATCATTTGCCTTGGTTTTTGCCAAAAGAAGTTATTTCATGGATTTATGTTTTAGTTTTTGAAAGATATACGTGGAAAGCTATTAAAGATTTATTCAAACAAATGCCAGATGCTTTTCGCAAAAGAAAAATCATTATGTCAAAAAAAAGGATGAGCGCTTGTGAAATGAAAAAATGGTTTAATTAATACTCGTTTCAATTATTAAATGTCAAAAATTAAAGTTAAAATTTTTATATTCTTCTTCCTATTAATTGTAATCGGCTTATTTTCTTTTTTATTTTTTAAAACAAGCTTTACTATTAGCCAAGTCATTAATCAAGAAAATAATGGAGAAATTTTGCCTTTTCATGACGATTTACCTGATTTACCCAAAGATGATCCAGACAGAATAAATATCTTGCTTTTAGGCAGTAGGGGAATTGATGAACCAGGAGATGGAAAATTACTTTCTGATTCAATTATTTTAATTAGTATAAAAAAAAGCACTGAACAAGTTGCTTTAATTTCATTTCCAAGAGATTTTTACATCCAGCTTTGGTGTTCAGATGAAAAGAAAAAAATAAATTTTGCTTATGCTTATGGGGGATTAAGTTGCGCCAAAAAAACAGTTTCTTATTTAAGCGGTCTTTATATTAATTATGCAGTCAGTATTAATTTTCAAGGATTAGTAAAATTAATTAATGATTTAGGCGGCATTGATATTTATCTAGACGAACCTTTTGAAGAAAGTTTTCAATGGGCTAAAGAAGGATGGGAAGAAGACGAGCATTGGTTTATTAAAGAAATTGAAGGAGAAGAAAAATGGGTTTTTTATTTGCCTGAAGGTAAAAATCATCTAGACGGCAAAACAGTTCTTTATTATGTTCGTTCACGCTATTCAACTAATGATTTTGACAGAATGCGCCGTCAACAGGATGTATTAATGTCTATTAAAGAAAAAGGTCTTTCTTTAAATGTTTTACTTAACCCTATAAAGATATATAATCTTTTAGATACATTAGGGAAAAATATTAAAACAGATATGGGATTAGATGATACAAAAAAGATAATTGATTTATCTTCAGATTTAAATATAGAGAATATAAAGACGGAAGTTTTTGATATTTCTCCAAATGGTTTGCTTTATCATACATTTATTAATGAAGAATATGTTCTTTTGCCTATTGGAGATAATTTTGATAAGATTCAAGAAGTATGCAAGAATATATTTGATATATAATAAAATTAAAATGCTGACAATTATTATCACTCATCACAAAACGCCTGTTTTATTAAAGCTTTGCTTGAAATCAATCTTAGAAAATATTGAAAATATTGAATATGAGATAATTATTGTTGATAGCCAAGCAGAATCAACTGTAAAAAATTTAATTGAAGAAGAAATATTTAAAAAAGAAAAAGATAAAATAAAATTAATTTCTTTTTCAAAAAATGTCGGTTATGCTAAACTTGTCAATAAAGGAATTAAATTAGCAAACGGAGATAATATTTTAATTCTTAACGCTGATATTCTTGTTTTAAAAGGAAGTGTTCGAGAAATGATTGATTTTATGAAAGATAATCCGCAAATAGGTATTATTGGCCCTCAATTATTAACATTTAGTAATCAAGTTCAAAATTCATATTTTAAATTTCCAACTCTTGGAGCAATTTTAGCAAGAAGAACTTTTTTGGGAAAATTAAAATGGGGCAAGAAAAAGTTAAACAAATTTTTAATGCAAGAAGAAAATTTTCATTCTAAAAAAGTTGATTGGGTTCAAGGTTCAGCTATGTTTGTTCGCAAAAAAGCAATTGATAAAGTTGGCTTAATGGATGAAAGGTATTTTATGTATTTGGAAGATACTGATTGGTGTCGTCGCTTTTGGCAAAATAATTATGAAGTAATTTATCTACCATCAGCTAAAATGTCTCATTATTACTATAGGGTAAGCAAAAAATGGAATAGTTTTTTAGATGTATTGTTTAATAAATATGCGCGAATTCATTTAATTAGCGCTTTTAAATATTTTTGGAAATGGAGAAAATTAAAGAATTCTTAAATATATGAAGAAATATATTTCTATACCAATTTGGATTATTTTATTAGTTTGTATTTTTAGCTTGGGCTTTTTTACTGGAAACCTCAGTAAATCATCTGTTGAAAAAATTGAAGGATTATCTAATAAAGAATCTTATTTTCCTTCTTTTGTTGATTTTAGCTTATTTTGGGATGCCTGGAATATTATTGAAAAAAAATATGTTAATAGATTTGAATTAAATAGACAAAAAATGGTTTATGGCGCTATAGTCGGTATGCTTGATTCATTAGGAGATCCTTATTCTGTTTTTATGGAGCCTGAAGACAGCGAAAAATTTATTGATGATATGAGCGGGAGTTTTGATGGTATTGGCGCAGAAGTCGGTATCCGCAAAGAAATTTTAACTATTATTTCTCCACTAGAAGGGAATCCTGCACAAAAAGCCGGACTTAAGCCAGGAGATAAAATTCTTAAAATAGATGATACTTTAACGGGAGATTTAACTTTGGATGAAGCAGTTAGTTTAATTAGAGGAGAAAAGGGAATTGGAGTAACATTATTAATTTTCAGAGAAGAATGGGAAGAAGCCAAGGAAATAAAAATAATTAGAGATGAAATAAAAATTCCTATAATCAAATGGGAAATTAAAGATAATAATATTGCATATATACAATTTTACCATTTTACTGAAAATTCAGCTTCTGAATTTAGAAAAACAATTAATGAAATACTTGAACTTCAGCCAAATGGAATTGTCTTAGATCTTCGCAATAATCCAGGCGGTTATTTAGAAACAGCAGTTGATATAGCAAGTTGGTTTTTACCTAAAGGAGAAATAGTTATTATTGAAGATTTTGGGAATGGCAAAAGAAATGAATTTATAAGTAAAGGATATAAAGTATTGGAAGATATGCCAACTATTGTTTTAATTAATGAAGGATCTGCTTCTGCCTCAGAAATTTTAGCAGGCGCCTTAAGAGATATCAGGGGAATAAAGCTCGTTGGTAAAAAGAGCTTTGGCAAGGGTTCTATTCAGCAATTAGAGAAGCTTAAAGGAGGTTCTAGTGTCAAGATAACTGTTGCTAAATGGCTGACACCTTCTGGCATAAGCATAAGTGAACAAGGCATAGATCCCGATGAAGAGGTTGAAATAACCCTAGAAGATATTGACGAAATGCGCGACCCACAATTAAATAAGGCCTTAGAAATGCTAAATGAATAAAAAAATTATTCTTAAAATTTATGGTAGGGTACAAATGGTAATGTATCGCGACTCTGCCAAAAGAAAAGCAAAAAAATTAAGTTTGACTGGTTGGGTTATGAATAAGTCAGATGGTACCGTAGAATTAATTGTTGAAGGACAAGAAGAAAACTTGAAACAATTTATTGATTGGTGTTATAATGGACCTATGTTAGCAAAAGTTGATAAAATAGATATTAGCTGGCAAAAAGCGACTGGTCAGTTTAAAGAATTTAATATAAAATATAAATAAATAAATCATTATGAAAGTAATATTGTTGCAAGATATAGATAAATTAGGCAAAAAAGGTGATCTGAAGGAAGTAGCTGATGGCTACGCCCGTAATTTATTGTTTCCCAAAAAAATGGCTGTTTTAGCCAATAAATCAGAAATATTAAAATTAAAAAAACAGAAAGAAATTGACAAAGAAAAAGCTGAAGAAGAATTAATCCATTTCCAGGAAATAGCAAGTCAAATAGATGGATTTGAATTAGAAATTCCAGCAAAAATAGGAGAAGACAACAAGCTTTTCGGAGCGATTACAGTATTAAAGATAAGCGAAGAATTGAAAAAAAATAATTTTGAAATTGAAAAAGACCAGATTAAGCTAGAAGAACCTATTAAAGAAACAGGGGAGTACGAAATACCAATTGAGTTACCTCATAATCTTGAAGCTAAAATAAAACTTATTATTATAGAAGAAAAATAAAGAAAATAAAAAAGGCGCTGTTGGCGCCTTTTTAAATTTTTGTACTTTTTTTATTTTGATTCCACATTAACTACTTTAACAATTCTTTTATTTCCGTCAAATTTCTTTATTTTTTTTGTGGCAAATTTAACTACACCCTTGGCAATAGAAAAAAGAGTATCATCGTTTCCTTTACGAACATTATTTCCAGCAATAAATCTGCTTCCTCTTTGACGCACAATAATACTTCCAGGTTTAGCTTCTTGTCCACCAGATAGTTTAATTCCTAAATATTTTGGTTTAGAGTCACGACCTAAACTAGTTGAACCTGCTGATTTTGTTTTTGACATAATTATATGTTATATAATTTAAAAGAATTCGTCAAGAATAATGAATCTGATATTATTTTAACTATTAGTATTGTTTTGATTTCTTTAATAGTTTTTGGGACTGGCTTATTGATTAATTTATCAAAAGAAAAAGAATTAATTATTATTCAAAATCCTTCTGCTAAATCTGTCTCTACTGAAGCTGTTGCAGGTAAGCAGGGGATGTTTGTTGGCAGTTTAAATAGTAATAAATATCATTGGCCTGATTGTTCATTTGCTAAAAGAATATCTGAAGAAAATAAGATTTGGTTTTCTTCAGAACAGGAAGCTCAAGATGCAGGTTATGTTAAATGTAGCAGTTTTGAAAAATATATTCCTGAAAATAATTAATTTTTTTTAACCGAAATAACTTTAAATTCTTTTCCTAATGTCTTTATTTTATTTATCTCTTCTTTAATATTATAAGGTAAAGAATCAATCACTTTTTTAAATTTAGCTTTATCAACAGTTAAAATTTCATTCCATTTTCCTAATGGTTCAAGGATTGACTTCAATTTTTCTGCGTCATAATTAAATCTTTGCTGGGAAAGGCGAGTAATATATCCTTCGTCGCCAAAAATCCTGTCTATTTCATTTTTATCGCAATATAGATTAATTTCTTCTTTTAATTTATTTATCCGTTTATTATCCTCTCCTTGCTTTGCTTTAATTTCAAAATATTCTTTGATAATCTCTTTAATTTGTTCATTATTCGCTGTTTTTTGCTCTTTAATATATTTATGCTTGTAAAGCGGGCAATATGGTTGGTACTGGCACCAATCGCAAAGAGGATTTATTTTTGGTTCAAAACTGCTTTTCTTTATTTCAGAAATTAATTCTAAAATCTTATTTTCTGTTTCTTTAATGTGTTTATTAGTTCTAATTGCAGAAAGTTTTTCTCCATGTTTCAGATAATATAATGAAAGCTTAACTAGTTTATTTTGTTCTTTTATTTGCGGCCAACGGCTGACTATGCCTAGATAATAAACAGAAAGCTGAAAATTATTATCAACATCTGCTTGCGAAGGCATTTTTTTTGTTGTCTTATAATCAATTACTTCAAATGTTCCGTCTTCTAATTTATCAATTCTATCAATCCTACCTGTAATTTGATGCAACTCCTTGCCAATAAAAGCGCTAAAAAGCGTTTCTAAATTAACGATATTAAATTCATGCGTTTGATTTTGAAGATAATATCTTTTTAAAATATCAATTCCCTGATGAAAGGCAAATGCTTCTTCCTGTTTGTCTTTATAAATATCACTATTCCATTTTTCAGTAAAATATCTTAAAAGCTCGTCTTCAGACATAGGAAGAGACCTGCTTGGTTCATGGAATATTTTTAGACATTCATGTATTAAAGTGCCAAAAACAGCTTCTTTTAATTTTAGAGTTTTTATTCTATTAATATATTGAAATTTATATTTAGCCGGACAAATGGAAAATGTATCTAATCCAGAATAGGATATGCGCATATTATTATTTTAAATTTTTCCCACCGTGGAATTTACGATGGACATCTCTTAATTTTTTGCTTGTAACATGAGCGTATATTTGAGTAGTGGATATATTGCTATGGCCTAAAAATTCCTGAATTAATCTTAAGTCAACGCCTTGGGAAAGAAGATCTGTTGCAAAACTATGGCGAATTGTGTGTGGCGTAGTATTCTCAGGTAATCCGGCTAAAAGAGCGTACTTTTTAATATTCCTCTCAATAGATCTATCTGTTAGACGTTTTGAAGAATTTTTCCTTCCTTGATAACTAATGAAAAGAGCTTTATTATCATCTCTTCTAGCGTCTAAGTATTTTTTAAGCCAATAAACCGCTCTTTCGGAAAAATATACAGTTCTAGGACGATTTCCTTTGCCAATAATGCCAATTTCTAAATCTTTGGCTAGTGAAGTTATATGAATCTGCTCTTTATTTAAAGAAACTAATTCAGCAATTCTTAATCCTGTTGAAAAAAAACTTTCTAAAATCGCTCTGTCGCGAAGACCAATTTTTTTATTGATATCAGGAATAGAAAGTAATTTTTCTACTTGTTCTATATTTAAAAAATGAATTTTTCTCTCTCCTTTATCTTTAGATAATTTTATTTTTTCCGCTGGCAAAGATATGATATCTCTATCAGCGAAAAAATTTAAAAGAGATCTTAAAGCAATTAAATAATAGTTTTGAGTTGATTTTTTTAATGGTTTTTTAGAGTGGCGTGATAAATATACTCTATATTCCCAAATATGACTAGGGGATAGCTGATGGGGTTTTAAATCTTCAAGGTTATTTTCTTTTAACCAATTGATAAATTTTTTAAGAAAGCGGGAATAGTTTTCCTGAGATTTACTTGATAAACCTTTTTCAATGTCTAACCAATCAAGAAAATCAGTTAAATGTTGAGTAATTGGCTTTTGGCTTTGTTCCATAATTTAAATATATTTAATGTCTATTAAGGTATATTGTCCGACTATATATCTATTTTAATATACAGCCATATGGCTGTCAAATCTTATTTGTGAATAATTCCCTTTTATATTCCCTATTCTGAATACTATGATATTACTTTTTAATTAAAATAAATCTTTTAAATAATTCTTAGCATTATTAACTCCTCTTCTAATTATATCACTCCCCTGTTGAATTTTAATTTTTAGGGGATTAAGAGCTTTTTTTATCCATTCTATTCTATTCTGTATAAATCTTTTTGATTTTTCCTTAAACGTTTGTTTGGCTTTATCCTGAGCTTTATCTATTAATTCTTCTTGTTTTTCTTTTATCTGTTCTTGAATTCTCATTGAATTAATTTTTTGTTTCACTGGATTAATGATTTTATTATTAACTGCCTGAATGATTTCATTAAAGAAATTACGGCTACTAGGGCCTAAATCTTCTTTTATTTTTGAAGCTGTATTAATAAGCGTATCTTCGGAAGCTAAAGATGTTAAGCTTGAGATTATAGAAAAAAATATTATTAATATAAGAATATAGTAAAATTTATTTTTTTTCATAATTATAATTTTCTAAGTATTCCAATTGGCGTAGATTCATCACATTGTCCAAGCGGATTATCTTTTAGCGCCTTAATTAATATTTTCTTATCAATTTCGTTGCTTGCTCCAAGTATCCTTACACCTAAGTCATTAGCATCAACAATAGCTGTTGGAAACCCTATTTTTTTACTTATTTCAACAGCTATTTTTTGAGGTTTAAGGGGAATCTTACTTGCATAAGTATTATATGGCGGAATAGCGTAAGGAACAGGCCCGTCTATGCCTCTAGCCTTATCCCCTGCTATGATATAAAACATTCCTCTCATGCCTAACGGCTTTGTTATTAAAGAAATAAAGCTCGCTAAAAAAATGCGCCCAAGTCCAACTTCTTCTATTGCCAACTGCATTGTTTCTGGAGATGCCAATCCGATACCTCCTGGATTCCTATAAACTCGTCTACTTAACCAATCAGCAATTTTAGACGCTTTAATTTCATTTATCGGGTAAGCTCTTCCTTGTATTATAGCAATAATTTTCTCGCTAATAAATATTATATCCCCTTTTTGAGTAAATCCATTAATATATTTTTTAATTATTTCTGCCGGATTCTTGTCTTTTAGTGTAATTAAAGCAGTTTTAACAGGATATCTGGCATATTTTTCGCCATTTATTTTAACAATTAAATTTTTTCCAGGATTTGAATTTATTTTCATAACTAATGATAAATAATCATTTGATTTATACTAGTAGTTGTTTCGTATAAATTAGAAATATATACTCTACTTGAATCAAGATATATATTAGCTCCAAACAAAGGATCATGAACGACATAGCGGCCATCTGCTGTTTTATGATGAATAATCACATAATGTCCTCCTCCCCGGCCATCAGCCTGAATACGGACTATGACTGGATATCCAGCTCCTATTTCTCTATCAATTCTAAACCAATCTGCAGCTGTTCTGTATGTTTGCTCAACTAATCGTATCTTATTCCATTTATCAGGCCAGTAAATTAATCCTCCTCTTGTATAAATTGGCTCTTTTGCTAATTGCCCAGGAGTTATATTTGTTCCAAGGTAGCTAAAAATCATAGCAACAGAAGTAATAGCGCAACCATAATTTGACATAGTTAAACTACTAATTCCAATATTTGTATTGGCCCATCTAGGATCATCTTGAGTATAAAACCAATTAAGTGAAGCCCAATATTCTGCAGGCGGTTTTTCTTGTAGTTCTTTTAAGCGTGCTAATTCAGCTGATTTTTGCTGACGTAATCTGTTAAGGTCTCCTAATAATGATTTTTTCTGTTCTTCGATAGTAGTAAGTATTTCCTGATATTTACTTTCTTCTCCTTTAGTATAATATAAAAGGTCTTCTTTTGATTCTCTTTGGCTAGCTAAAGACCATTTCTGACTATCTAATTGTGTCTTAAGTTTTTCTAATTGTTCTTTCTTTTCTTCTTTGCTCTCTTTATCTGCTTTCAATATTAATTTTAATGCTTTAAGTTTATCAACTTTTTCTTTAACTCCATTCTGTAAATTATCAAGGTAATTTATTTGATTAAAAAAATCAGAAAAATCTTCGCTTTCCAATATTATTTCTAACTCACTCACTTGGTCAAATTCAGCAATTGTCTGGATTATTTTTCCTAAATTATCCTTTTGTCCTAGAACATCTTCTTCTGTTTGTTCTATGCCATACTCTAATTGAAGTATTTCTAATTCTGTTTGGTAAATATCATCTTCTGTTATATTAACCTCTACTTGTATTTTGTTTATTCTTGCATTAAAAATAGCAACTTGGTTCTTTAAACTCTTTATTTCACCCTGTTTTTGATTAATAATTGCCTGGTATTCTTCTGCTTGCCTTTCCAATTCAGCGCGTTTTAATTCTTGCTCATGAATTTGTTTATTAATATCATCAATTAAGCCACCCTGACTTATAAAGGGCAGAATTAAGAGTAATATTAGAATAACTTGAAAAAATTTAAACTTCATTTAATCTATCTTATTTATTGCTTCTTTAATTCTTTTTAAGGTTATTTCTTTGCCTAAAACATCCATTATTTCAAAGGGACTAGGCGAGGCCTTTTGACCTGATAAAGCCACTCTCAGAGGCCATAAAAGCTCTCCGGCGCCATGTTTCTTCGTTAGGGGCATAATTGTATTCTCAAGTGATTTCTGGTCAAATTTATCAGTTTTTTTCAATGTTTTTTCTAATAACTCCAGATTATTTTTAACGTCTTTTAATGACATTTTTTTCCAAATAAGCAATTCTGATTTATAATTCAATTTATCAATAAAAAAGAATTTAGTTAATTCCCCTATTTCAGATAATTTTTTAATTCTTTCCCGTTCTAAAGCAACTACTTTTTTAATATATTCAAAATCATTTTTTTTGTTTAAATATGGCAAACATTTTTTAGTTAATTCATCTAAATTCATTTTACGGATATATTGCGCATTAATCCAATTAAGCCGTTCAAGATTAAAAACAGCTCCTCCTTTATGAACTCTTTTTAAAGAAAACTCTTTTGTTAATTCTTTAAGCGAAAAAATCTCTTTTTCTGTGCCTGGATTCCAGCCTAAAAGAGCCATAAAATTATTGATTGCTTCTGGCAGATAACCCTGTTCTTTATACTGACTAACTGAAACAGCTCCATGCCTTTTACTAAGCTTGCTTTTATCAGGGCCTAAAATCAAGGGTAAGTGCGCAAATTCAGGTCTGTCAAATCCAAGCGCTTCTTGTAGTAAAATCTGCTTAGGAGTATTAGAAATATGATCCTCTCCTCTGATAATATGATTTATTTCCATTTCTGTGTCATCAATTACCACAGCTAGATTATATAAAGGAGTTTTTTCATCTTTAGCAATTCCAATATCGCCTAATAAATTAGCGTTAAATTCTAATTCCCCTCTAATTAAATCATTAAAAGATATTTTTTTATCTGGACAATGAAAACGAATAATCCCCTTTTTTTCTTTTCCTTTTTTATTACAAATATGTCTTGGCGCTTCTTTTCTTTTTATTTGTCCCTTTTTTTCTTTTTCTAATTCTTCTTGAGTATGATTGCACCAAAATGCTTCTCCAGAATCCAAGAGTTTTTTAATATATTTTTGATAGATTTCTGTTCGTTCGCTTTGATAATATGGTCCTTCGTCCCATTGAAGCCCTAACCATTTTAAGTTGTCTATAATATCCTTTTCATATTTTTCTTTAGATCTTTCTAAGTCAGTATCCTCTATGCGTAAAATAATTTTACCTTTATTTTTTTTGGCAAAAATATAATTAAAAAGATTTGTCCGAGCATTACCAATATGTAGAAATCCAGTTGGACTAGGCGCAAATCTAACTTTGATTTGTTTATTTTTTTTCATATTTATTATTTTCCTAATTCAATAAGTTCTTTTGCTATTTTTTCTGCCGCTTCAGGCCTGGAAAATTTTTTAGCGTTATCTGACATTTTTTTATACAATTTATCATTATTTAAAATCTTACTGATTTCATTAAGTAAAAGATTTGGTTTTAAATTTGACTGTTCTAAAACAACTCCTGAACCTGACTGTGAATAAACCATGGCGTTTTGCCTTTGGTGATCTCCAGCTGATTTTGGTAAAGGAATTAGAATACTAGGCTTGCCGCAAGTAGCAATCTCGCCAATACTTCCTGCTCCAGCGCGCGAAATAATCAAATCAGCTATAAAGTAAATATCAGACATCTGATTTTCATCCAAAAAAGGAAAAAGATGATAGTTGCTTAATTTAATTAATTTTGCCTTAATATTTTTATAATTATTATTTCCATATTGATGGATAATTTCATATTTTTCCAAAAGCTGTGGCAAAGCTGATAAAATTAAATTATTTATTTTTTCTGCTCCTTGACTTCCTCCTAAAACAAAAATAACTGGATTCTGGCTGATAATATTATAATTGCTTTTTATTTTTTGCTTTTCTTCTTGATTATTTAAAATACATTTTTCTACAATTTCCTTTCTAATCGGATTTCCTATTAAGGCCGTCTTTTTTTTAGGAAAATATTTTTCTGCAAAAGAAAAAGACACGCCTATTTTTTTAGAAAATTTACTTGATAAACGATTAGCAAGTCCAGGAATAGTATCTGATTCATGAATTAATACGGGAATTCTATAAAGCCATCCTGAAAAAACAACTGGAAAACTATCATATCCTCCTTTACTGAAGATTATGTCGGGCATCCAAATGTATATATATAAAATAGATTCGCAAAAACTAAATGGTATTTTAATAAAATCTAAAAGAGTTTTAAAAGAAAAATAACGCCTTAGTTTTCCAGCTGAAATTGTTTTTACTGTAATTTCTTCTTTTTTTAAAATTCTTTCAGATAATCCGCCCGCCCCTAAAAAAAGCATTTCTAATTTATCCTCTCTTGAGTTATCTGCATAAATTTTTTTTAGTTGTCTAGCAACAGCAACAATCGGAAAAATATGCCCTCCAGTACTGCCGCCTGTAAATAATATTTTCATAAATTTAATTTTGATTTTATTTATTATATTTTGAAATATTAACCAATATTCCAATTGCAATTAAACAAACAATTAAGGAAGATCCTCCATAACTTACGAAAGGCAATGTTATTCCTGTTAAAGGAATTAAACGCGAAATAGCAGCTATGTTTATAAATGCTTGAAAAAAAAGCCATCCTGTAATTCCTCCTGCTATCAAATAGCCAAATCTATCAGAAGAATTTTTTGCGATGATAAAGCCGCGCCAAGCTAATATTATAAAAAGAATAACTAGAACTCCAGCGCCAATCAGTCCTAATTCTTCAGCAACTATGGCAAAAATAGAATCTCCAATTACTTCTGGCAAATATTTCCATTTTTGAATACTGTGCCCAAGCCCAAGACCAAAAAGTCCTCCAGAACCAATAGCTAAAAGCGCTTGATTGATTTGATATCCAATACCCTGGGGGTCTGTTTCAGGATGAAGGAAAACAGTTAATCTATTTAATCTATAAGAAGTTGCTTTTATTAAAATAAATAATCCAATAAAAGATAAGCTGATTGCTGAAAATATGTAGAAAATATTTAAACCGGCTAAAAAGTATATCAGAATTGCGATTAAAAAAATCATTACTAAAGCGCTAATATTCGGCTGAAAATATAAAAGAGAAATAATGATTACAAAAACAGATAAAACAGGAATTAAGCTTTGCTTTATTATTTTATTTGTTTCCCCTTTTTTACTCAATAAAGCTGAAAGATAAATAATAAATGTTAATTTAATAAATTCAAAAGGCTGAATAGAAAAAGAACTAAAAGCAATCCATCTTTTTGCTCCTCCATGGCTATATCCTATTTTCGGGATAAAAACTAAAGCTAAAAGAATAATGCTAAAAATTAATAAAATAAAGGAAAATTTTTTCCATATCTTATAATTAATTCTCTGGCAAATGAAAAAACCTAACAAACCAATAGGCAAACCATAAAGCAGCTGGTGTTTTAAAAAATGATAATTTTCTCCAAATGCATCTTGAGATATAACAACTGAAGCGCTAGAAAGAATAATCAAACCAAATATGACTAAGGCAAATGTTGTAAAAATAAGAACATAATCTGGCTTATTAGATTTCATAATATTTTCTCTACAAATACCAAAATTAATCCAATTACCGCCATTACTCCGTTAATTATCCAGAAGCGCATTGTTATTGTTGTTTCTGTCCATCCTTTTGCTTCAAAATGATGATGAATAGGAGCAGATAAAAAGACTTTTTTCTTTCTAATTTTTTTTGAAATAATTTGAATAATAACTGATAAAGATTCAATAACTGGTATAAAAAATATAAATATTAATAAAATAAAGCAATTTGTAAGCATGGCAATAACTCCTAAAGTAATTCCTAAAGACATTGCTCCGGTATCGCCCATGAAAAATTTAGCTGGATAGATATTAAACCATAAAAAAGCCAACAAAGCACCAATAATAATTCCGCAAAAAACAGCTAAATTCATTTTTCCTTGAGAAAAAGCTATTACTCCATAGGAAGCAAAAGAAATAAGAAGAATGCCTCCTGCTAAACCGTCTAATCCATCTGTTTCATTTGTTGAAAAAGCAGTTGCTACTAAAACAAAAACAAAAACAAGAATATACCAAAATCCAATATTAAAATCTCCAATAAAAGGAATATGGACTAAATCCCATCCTAATTTCCAAAAAAACCACCAGGCTCCGAAAATAGCGATTCCTGTATAAATAAGGATACGATGTCTTACCTTAAGTCCCCCGCCATTAGGACCTATCTTAAAAATTCCCATTAAATCATCGCCGAGCCCAACTAAAGCTGAAGCCACTAAAGCGCCTAATGGAAGAAGAGTTTCTTTTCTTGTTAAAAAATTAAGCTTTTCTAAAATAGTTCCTTCTCCAATTTGAGCTAAGAGCCAAAAAAGAAAAGTTAAAAGCAAAACAGTTACCCAAATTAAAATTCCTCCCATTGTTAGAGTTCCTTCTTTTTTCTTATGAAATTTAGCAAAAATAGGAGTATTATCTAATCTTATTTGTTTACCCAAGTGATATTTTTTAAGAAAATAAATTAAGATTGGTGTCCAGGCAAGAGCAAATATAAAAGAAATTGATGCTAATCCTAAGATGCGCGCTATATTAAAAATATCAGGCATATGTATATAATTTTACCATTTATAAGCTTTATTTACCCATTCAATTAGTTTTTCAGTTTGTAAAAATCTTTCTTGCGCTCCTAAAACAATTGTAATTAAATATTTATTATTGGAATTCTGTTTAATAACTAAAACCAAACATCCTTGAGCTTCTATTGTATATCCTGTTTTTCCTCCAATAATATCAGGCAGGCGATTTAATAATTTATCTGTATTTACCCAATGATGTTTAATTTTTCCGTCATGTGAAGTTAAATTAATTTCAGCAGTTCTTAAGATTTGCCATATAATTGGCTGACTAAAACTATATTTTATTAACTTAACAATATCTTTTATAGTTGAAACATTTCTAGCGTCATAACCGCTTGGATCGAAAAAAAAAGTATTTTCTAAATTTAATTCTTTAGCTTTTATATTCATCAAATTAACAAAGTCAGTATTTGATTTCTTTTCTACTGTTTCAGCAAGAGCTATTGCCGCATCATTGCTTGACTCCATCAATAAAACATGAAGAATATTTATAATTGAAATTTCTTCATTAGTAATCAGTTCTCCTTGATTACCATAAGCTTTAATTGCATTTTCAGAAATAATAATATTTTCTTCTAAATCATCTATTCTCTCTAGAGCTATCAAGACAGTCATTAATTTAGTTATACTTGCAATCGGCAAAATCAAATTAATATTTTTTTCGTAAAGAATATCTTCTTTTAATTTAAAATTTTTAGCCAATACGGGATCAATGGAATTTATCTTAAAAATTGAAGCTGATTTTGCTTCAATCTCTATATCAATTACATTCCAATCACGAATAGGTATAAAATTTGGATTTGTAAACAGTAAAGACGAAGTAAACGATTTTCCTAATTCTTCCCATCTTTCCCATTTTATTTTTACTTCATCAATACTTTTATCTGAATTGGACATCAAAAAAGCAAAGATATTTGAAAGAGCTAAAGAAATGATTAAAACTTTAACAATCATTTTAAGAAGAAATTTTTATATTCAACTCCTTTAATTGTTCAGCGCTAACATGGCTTGGAGCTTCCATAAGTAAATCTTTTCCATCTCCTGTTTTTGGAAATAAAATAACTTCTCTAATACTTTTTTCATTTAAAAGAAGCATTAAAAGCCTATCTATTCCTAAAGCAATTCCCCCATGAGGAGGCGCTCCATATTCAAATGCCCTAAGTAAATGACCAAATTTTTTTTCTATCTCTTCTTTTTTTAATCCTACTAATTTAAATATTTTTTCTTGGATACTTCTTTTATGTATTCTTATGCTTCCGCCTCCTATTTCCACGCCATTAAGAACTAAATCATATTGTTGAGAACGAACCTTTAGGGGATTTTTATCCAACAAATCTACATCTTTAGGTTTAGGAGAAGTAAAAACATGATGACATGGATTATATTTTTTTTCTTCATTATTCCATTCAAAAAGAGGCCAGTTTAAAATCCAAGCAAAAGCCAATTCGTTGGGATCTTTCTTATCTTTACGCAAATCAGGCTTATCAGTTCCATAATCTTTAATGGCATCTTGATAATCTAATTTTAAAAATGGACTAAAAGTTAATTTTTTGGATAAATTTTTATCAAGCTCAAGCAAATCTTGAACAATTTTAATAACAAGTTTTTCAATCAAATTTATAATATTAGATTGTTTAATAAAAGACATTTCCATATCAAATTGAGTAAATTCCGGCTGTCTGTCTCCTCTTAAATCTTCATCTCTAAAACAGCGCGCTATTTGAAAATATTTTTCAAATCCAGCGACCATTAATAACTGCTTTAATTGTTGAGGAGCTTGAGGTAAAGCATAAAATTCTCCCGGATGAAGGCGACTTGGAACTAAGAAATCTCGCGCTCCTTCTGGTGTTGATTTAGTTAAAATAGGGGTTTCTGCTTCAATAAATCCCCTTTTATCCATAAAGTTTCTAATTATTCTAATTATTTTGTGCCTTAAAAATATATTGTTTTTTAATTTTTGTCTACGTAAATCTAAGTAACGATATTTTAAACGAAGTTCTTCATTGATTTCTTTATCTTCTTCAGTAATTTCAAAAGGAGGTGTTTTAGACCTATTTAATATTTTTAATTCTTTTGCCTTAATTTCTACTTCTCCAGTTGATATTTTATCATTAACCATTTTTCCTGGACGTTTATTCACTTTTCCAATAACTTCAATGACCCACTCTGGCCTTAATGAACTGGCTAATTTATAAAGAATATTATTTTCAGGCAAAAAAACAAGCTGAACTAACCCTTTTTTATCTCTAAGATCAATAAAAATAATCTTGCCGTGAATTCGCCTCACATGAACCCATCCAGCTAATTTAACTTCCTCTCCGCATTTTTCAATTGTTTTATTGGTTAAAATTCTTTTCATATTAACTTATATATTATCATTTTTTTAAATACTAATCAATTGTTAATAAAAAATCCCGCTAAGCAGGACAAGTTGGTGCGCCGTGAGGGAATTGAACCCCCGACCATCTCCTTAAAAGGGAGCTGCTCTACCAGACTGAGCTAACGGCGCGTAAAAATAATTTAACTTAAATTTTAACAAAAATCAAGCATGTTTTATTTCTTCTCAGTATTCTTTTTGCGCCGAATTAAAACAACTGTTAAAACAGGCAAAACAAGCCAGACAAATTGAGCTTCAGGCCCAATAAATATTTTTTTAACTGAAGAATTTAAACCATTTGTACTTTCACTTGGTAAAAATGAAAGAATAACCATTGCTAATAAGCCAACTTGAACAATACTTAAAACAAATATCTGAATCCAAGATGCATTTCCTCTTTTTCTTATTCTTAAAGTGGAACTAAGAATTGAACGCGGAACTAGAAAATAAAATAATAGGATGATGCCAAGAAAAATCAATATTCTTAAAGATGAAGATGGCTCTTGTTTCATCCCAAGCCATCCTAAAGAACTTAATCTCTCCCATGGTATTGCCTGAACAATAGTTAAGGAAAAATAACTACTTAAAAGCAGGACAATCATTCTATTACGTCCCAGAAAAAAACCGTAAATAAAAACAGCAATCAAAAAAACAAGAATGATAAATAAATCCCAACCAGAAGCTGATCCTAAACTAAAACTGTTTAAAAAATCTCGAATAGCCATAAGCAAATAATTTTTGATTTTTGATTTTTAATTTTAAAACTCTAATAATTTTTTTATATTAATTTTTTTATTAATTCTTTTTGCTGACGGGATATTTTTTTAGGGATAATTACTTGAATTCTAGCAATTAAATCTCCATTGCCTTTACCATATAATCGCGGCATTCCCTTCGCTTTTAATTTTATCATTTCTCCGGGCTGAATACCAGCTGGAATTTTTAATTTTATAATACTATCTTCCAACGTGGGTATTTCTATTTTATCTCCTAAAACGGCTTGAGAAAAACTAATATCTAAATTAATAATCAAATTATCTCCTTGACGCTGAAAATATTTATGCGGTCTAATATAAACATTAATAAACAAATCGCCAGGCTCTCCGCCATAAAGAGCCGCATTGCCTTGTTCGCTTAATTTCAATGTTTGTCCATTTTCAATACCAACAGGAATAATCGCTTTAATTTTAACAGATTGTTTTATTCTTCCCTGTCCACGGCATTCAGGACATGTTTCTTCAGGAATTTCACCGCGTCCATCACATTTAGAGCAAGGTTTCTGCTGGATAAAAATCCCAAATAATCCTCCACTTCTTAATTGTTCATATCCACTTCCATTACAAACAGAACATTTTTTAATTTTCTCGCCTCCTTTGCCATGGCACCTTGGACAAATAACCATTTTTCGCAAATCAATATCTTTTTTAATTCCATGAAAAGCATCTTTTAAATCTATCTCGAGATCTAAAACGAGATCTTGCCCATATTGTTTATTTTTTCTAGTCCTTGTTCTTGAACCAAATATTTCCTCAAAAATCCTGCCAAAACCTAAATTTTCGAAAATATCTTCTCCTCCAAAAGCATCGTGAAAAGAACTGAAATCTTGCTGGGAAAATCCTTGATTAAAGGAACCCTGCTCAAATGTATTGCCATACTGGTCATATTGGGCCTTTTTTTCTTTATCAGAAAGGACACCATATGCGTGGCTTATTTCTTTAAATTTTTCCTCATATTCTTTTTTTTTGCTTTCAGGAGCTTTATCCGGATGATATTTTAAGGCTAATTTTCTATATGTTTTTTTAATTTCCTCATCCGAAGCATTTTTAGAAATGCCCAATGCTTCATAATAGTCTTTATTCATTTTTATATCTCAATAATTTCTTTTAGAACAGATTTTTCTCGTATTTTAATTGCATTCGAAAATGTTAAAAATTTAAAAATCATCCAACTTATTAAAATAACAAGCCACACAAAGGGAATGCTAATAATTTTTACAGCAAAAAATATTCCAACGGTAAAACCTATTGGAAAATATTCTTTATATACTTCAGTGCGCCTATTAATTTCTTGATTAATTGTGATATAAAGAATATCAGAGAATTCTTCGTTATTAGGCAGTTCTAATGTTTCCATAACTGGCCGAACAGCAACATTAAATAATGAACGCGGTATTTCTATTTTGTTCTCGCTTTGAACCGCCAACGGAGAAAAATAATAAGCAGCTGCTATAATAATAGCAAATCCGGTTAAAATATGAGGAAGCCCACATTTAAGAATTCTGAATATTTTAAATTTAATCCTTACTTCTTTCTCATTGATAATACTAAATGATCCAAAAATGAAAAAAAACAAAGCTAAAAATAAAACTGTTAAATATTCTAGCTTAAATCCAAAAGAAAATAAAAAGGAAATCAAAATAATCGCTAAAGTAATCAATAAAATTAATTTTGATCTTAATAATAATAAGCTTAAACATAAAAAAATCAGTAAAATCAAAAAACCAACACTTGGCCAAATCCAATTATTATTTCCAGATAAAATGCTTCTTAGTCCTGCCCAACTAAAAGTGGCCAATAAGGTTGTTAATCCAATAATAATTGATTGAGTAATACGATTGTTTTTCATATAATTTTATGATAACACGAATCAATTATATCTCAAAATCATTCTTTCCACAACTTTATCCCAATTATAGTTTTTCCCAGCGTAACTTCTAGTTTCCTTGCCTTTATTAAAGGCTATCTGCGGATTATCTAAAATAAATTTTAAATTTTTCTTCAAGCTTGCAATATCTTTATTTTCAAAGAAAAACGGAAAATCTTCAAGCATTAAACAATGAATATTAATATTTGAAAGTAAAAGCGGTATTCCAAAACTTGCCGCTTCCAATACAGTTAAAGGTAATCCTTCCTGCTCTGAAGGATTAACAAAGACATAAGCATTATTATATAACGCCTTTAAAATTTTTCCTTGCTGAGCTCCTAAAAAGATAATATTAGGATTATTTTTGGCCATTTTTTTAAGTTCGTCTTCGTAATCACTTGTATAAAAAGATGGTCCGACAATAACCAATTTCTTGCTTGTTTTGATTTCTTGATATGCTTTAATTAAATAATGCAATCCTTTATGACGAATTAAACGGCTCACCGCAAGAATATAATTATTTTTTTCTAAACCCCATTTTTTTATATATTCATCTGAAACAGGTTTTTCTTTTTTTATTCCATGAGGTATAAAAAATGTTTCTCTTTTATATTTTTCTAAAATATAATCTTTTATTTCATTAGACACACAAATAATTTCATCAGCTAAATAACAACCAATAATCTCGCCTAATTTTAGAGATAACTGAGCAAATCTACCCCATTTTTTATGAAAATAATCACGGCAATGAAAAGTAAATATAATTTGTGTTTTTGGACTGAATATTTTAGGAATCCAAATACATAAAGCTGGTCCTATTCCATGATAATGAATAACATCAGGTTTTATCTTAAAAATTGCATGAAAACTAGATAAAAAAACATGACTAATAGCGTCTAAATGTTTTGTCTTTAAAGAAGGTAAATGAATAATATTTACTTTTTTATATTCTTTAATTTTTTTAGGAGTATAATAATTTCTTACATAAACAAAAACCTCATAGGGACAATTCTTTGAATCTTTTCTTTGAGCCAAATGACAAGAAACTTCTTCAACATGACGCTCTATGCCTCCAAAAAGAGTCGGTATTCCTTTTTGACCTATCATTACAATTTTCATTTTTCAAAAGAGATTGTTTCTTCCCAATCTTTACTTATAATTTCCTCTTTAATATATTCTTTATCTTTCATTACAAATAAATTGAATGAGAGATTATCTATGCCTGATTGTTTTTGGATTAAAATTTTATATTCTGATTCCTGATTAATTCTTTGAGGTAAAATATATTCAAATTCAATTATTTTTTCTTGTCCAGCAGGCACTTCAATCCAATTAGCAAAAACAGTTTTGTTTAATTCATCGTGAAATTCTGTTTTATTGCTTATTCCCTGCGTACTCTCAAGCCAACTCCCCAATGGAGTATAAATTCTTAAATAAAATCTATAATCATCATTAAACCAATCTTTTTCTTTATTTTGATGAGAATATTTAATTTTTAAATTAACTCTTGGTTTTTCTTCATTTAAATTAATAAAATATTCAACTTCTCTTTTAATAAAAGCATTGCTTTTTTTAGAAGCTAAATTCGCTTCAACAATCATTAAATAATCATCTTGATATGATTGATTAACTTCTCCATTCCATCCAAATTCAGAAATAGTTTCTTGTATGTCTGTATTTTTTAAATATAAAATAATATTTTTTTCATCTAATTTTTTTAATATTAAATTTTTTATTTCATTTTTAAAAGATAAACTTCCTTGCATTATTTGTTCTAAAACTTCTTTAGTCAATGCTTTGAATATTTTTTTTCTTTCACCTTCTTCAATATTTCTACTAACATAAGCTTTCTGAACTTCATATTCAAGCTGATACAAAGCATCTTCTGATTTAAATTCCTTATCAAATTCTTCTAAATAAACAGGTCCTGTTAATTTAAGTAAGTCAGGAAGTATTGACGCATTAACAGCAATAATGCCATCAAAATTTTCCTGGCCGCCCTGAAGATGGTAAAAATATTCTACTTGCTCTGCTGAAATTTTAAAATCAGGAGACCAGTTTCCATCGCGCATTTGCCAATTATCTATACCTAAATAATCATACATTGGCTTTGGCGGTTCTGTTATTGTTTTTCCAAATCCGTCAAAAATGTTAGTATCATGAATTTCAAAAATAATTGGATTTCCATTTTTAACTTTAATAATTCCAAAATTACCAAGATATCCACCAGATGGTCTTAATTCTAAGTTATTCTGAAAAAGTAAAAGATAGGTTCTTTCACCGTTGAAACCCGCTATTTCGGGAATTATTTTCAAGAAAGAAATTTGTTTATTACCTAACATATCTATTAATGAAAATCTTTCCACTGTTAATTTTTGATAAGAAAAGACAATACCTCCAATAATAGATAATCCGATAGAAATAAATATTAATATTTTAATAAATCTTGATTCTTTCATATATTTTTATTATTCTTTTATAATATTTTTCTGAATTATATTTGTCAAAAACTTCCTTTTGAGCTACTTCTCCAATTTTCCTAATTTTTTTAGGATTTCTTATTGACCAAATAATTTTATTTTCTAAATCATCCCGATTGCCTGATTTAAATAATAATCCTGTTTTTTCATGTTTAATTAATTCTGTTAAGCCGCCTATTTTACTTGCTAACACAGGAATAGCCAATACATTGCTTTCTAAAATGCTATAAGGAAAATTTTCTGGCCATAAAGAAGGGACGATTGTTAAATATGCTTTTGAAATTATTTTGTTTAATTCTTTACTATTCTTTCTTCCTAAAAATTCTATTTGCTCGTTTTCTTGAAATGCTTTTTTTAAATTTTTTATTTCAGGTCCATCGCCTGCTATTTTTAATTTCCATTCAGGGAATTCATCTGAGATATTTAAAAATGATTTAATTAAGAATTCTACGCCTTTTTCCTCGCTTAATCGTCCGAAATAGAGAAGATATGTAGAGTCAGAGGGCAGCCCCCGACGAAGTCGAGGGACTGCCCTCGAATTTAGGCTCGACGAAGTCGAAGGATTACCCTCAAATTTGACATCAATGAAATTAGGCAAATGAATAACTTTTTCTTTTGGAATACCCCATTCTATAGCTTTTTTCTTTATAAATAAACTTGGCGCTAAAAATATATCTATTTTTTCTGCCATTTTTAAAAAATCTTTATGCCATTTTCCTTCTAAATATCCTACAAAGCTTTTAATGTAAGAATTTTTAATGCATTTTTTATATACACATGATTTATAATTTTTATTTTTTAAGCAATTAAAGCAAACATTATTATTAGAAAAAAATTTGTAATTTGGGCAGAAGAATTTATAATCATGTAATGTTAAAATAATTGGTATGTTATATTTTTTTATTGCAAAAATTATTGATGGTGAAAAATGACTGAAAATATTATGTAAATGAACAACATCGGGTTTTTTATATTTAATAATCTTTTCCAGTTTTTTCTTTGCTTCTTTGTTCCAAAAAATATTTTTTAATTTTTTAATTTCTTTCAAAAAAGAATCTTTTTTTGAAAAATCAATAAATTTAGCAAAATTTTCTTGATTAGGAAAAAAGAAATTATGCAAATGCTTAGTGCTCCAAATGGAAACTTGATGACCTTTTACTGATAATAATTCAGATAAATCAAAAAAATGGCGTTCTGACCCTCCCTTTAAAAAGAAAAATTTATTTATTTGAAGAATTTTCATTTTATTATAACAAAATCTACTTAAAGAAATCTTCTTAAATTACTAAAAGACAACAAATTGCTTTTACGTTTATTGCTTGTAATTTTATTTTTATTCAATAAATTTCGTTCTTTCTTATAAATTAGAAATTTTTCTTTCAGAATCCATAAAACTACTATTGCGTAATGCTTTTTTATTGATTCCCTTACTGTGCATATCATCCAGCTTTCAGGCCTTTTGTTAGATAAAATTTTTATTTTTATCGCTTCTGAAAAATTAAACCAATTATCTATCTTTTTTAAATTACCTAATTTTAAATTCCAAATATCTGAAGGGTAAATATTTCCAAAAGGATCGATAAATAAGGAATTTATACCTGAATAATCAGGCAAAGTACGCTTTTTATTTTTCAAAAAATTAAATAAACCAAATGCAAAATAAGCTCTTGCCCACTTTTTTAAAGAAAAGCTTTTTAGTTCTTCTTTAATCAGCCAATTAATTTCTTTTTTTAAGCTTATTATATTAATAATTTTATTGTCTTCTTTTTTAAAATAATGTGAAGAATTATGATAAGCAGCTAAACTAAATTCAACATTAAGCTCATTACTTAATTGATATATTCTTTTTAATTGATTAATGTTCTGATTGCCTAAAGTAAAAGCGATTTTTATATTTTTTATTCCAAGCTCTTTTAAAAGCCGGATAGTTTCTAAGGCCAAACTAAATCCTCCCGGAAAACCGCGCAATTCTTCATGAGCTTTTCCAAATCCATCTAAAGAAACAGCTATTCCTATATCTTTTTTGAATTTAATTATTTTCTGCATTTGCTTTTTTATATTACAGGGTGTAAATCCATTAGTTGAAATAATAATTTTAGCTTTTGGACACTGATTTTTGATGATTCTTATAACTTCAGGCAAATCTTCCCTTAAAAAAGGCTCTCCTCCACTAATATTGACATTTTCAATATTATGTGGTAATTTTTTATAATCGTCGGGTTCGCAAGAAAAACTATCCTGATTTGTCCAAATATTACAAAAACGGCAATGCCCATTACATTGATAAGTCACTGCTAAAACAATATCTTTAACTACGTTTTTATTAGTATTTTTAATTATCTTCATAATTATTACTTTAACAAAAAACATGGAAAAAGTCAAGCAAAAAAAAACAATCATCAAGCGTAATAAAAATCTATTTTATTTCCTGCTCGGACTAGTTTTATTAAGGCCTTCGCTCAATATTATAGGACAACAGGAAATACAAATTCATTCATCTCTACCTTCTTTTAATATCAATGCAATTATCGGTGGATTAGTTCTTTTAATTGGATTATTCTTCTTTATTAAGAATATAAAAATTATAAAGTCAGTTCCTCTTTTCTGGCCTATATTCTTTTTTATTGGATTTTCTTTTTTAAGCATTTTTTATTCTATAAACAGTCCTGAAAGTATTAAAGAATTTATAAGAATAGCAACTATATTTTTATTATATTTTCTTGCTTACAAACTTATTCAAGAGGAAAAAGATTGGAATCTATTGTTAAAATTCATTTTAATCAGTTATATTTTTCCAGGAATTGTCGCTTTGGGACAATTTGCATTTGGCCTGGGATTGCCTGATGAATTTGGAGGATTTAACAGGGTTTATGGAACATTCAATCATCCTAATCCTTTTGCTTTTTATACTTTCTTTATATTAGGAATAACTATTGCTTTAATTTTATCTCAAAAGAAAGAAGTTATCACTAAATTAGATAAAAAATGGCTTTGGATTTTGACCAGTCCTTTAATTTTCCTTTTATTCATAACATATACACGCAGCGCTTTAGCTTGCCTTTTTATATTCGTTTTTGCTTTAGGCATTTTAAAATACAAAAAAATTCTTTTGGGCGGAATTATTCTTTTCTTAACCGCTTATTTCTTGTCAGATATTTTTCAACAACGGCTTTGGGAATTATTTACTTTAGACCCTTATGGTTCAATTGTCTGGCGTTTACGCCTTTGGAAACAGATAATACCAATATCTTTATGGCAGCCTTGGTTTGGATATGGAATAGGAACTTTTGAAAATTTAATTGAATATTACCGCGGTTTTGATTGGGGTAGTTTAGAAGCGCATAATGATTATTTAAAAATATTTGTTGAAAATGGAATTGCTGGACTTATGTCGTATATTTGTCTTATTTTAGGATTATTATTTTATCTTTTTAAAATATTTAAAAAATCAACTGAGCAGGAAAAAACATTGGCTTTAAGTATATTGATTATAAGTATAAGCCTGTTTATAATCAGCTTTTTTGATAATATTTTAAGAACTACCGCGCTTCAATGGAATTTCTGGATACTTTTAGGCGGCTGGCTGAAAATCCAAAGGAATATATAAAGAGGACAGTCCTCTCACTGCGTCCTTGCCAAACATAAACAAAGAAAAAACCCCATGTCTCCTCCTTAGACATGGGGTTTATTATTTGATTAAAGAACAAGAACTAATTTAGTCAAAGCGTGAGATATCCCGCGGTGGAATAACGACGACCTGCTTGTTCGTATCGGCTACCAATACATAATGAGGGTTGCCATTTTTATCAGGAAAAGTAGCCTTACTGTACTGATTAATCCAAAGCCACTTTCCGGTGGTTTCGTCGCCCCAAATTATTAAGGCGTAATGGCCTGTCCCGTTTTTAATTTTTGGCAAGGTCAATCTTCCAAAAAGTTGGTCATCCTTCTTTTCGGTTGCTACGATGTAATCTTTATAATCACCATGATTAATTGGAATCCACCTATCGCCGTCACTCCAGTATAGCGCAGCGTAAAGCTGCCAAGTTGGATTTTTCAGATTTTCCGCTTCATACTGATATTTGATAATAGGCACGGCGAGCTCAACATCATACCCGAAGATTTTTCCGGTCGGATCTGGCCCTCTGTTTTCCTCAGCAGCTACAACTTCAAAATGCTTTTGTGCAGTAATAGCCCTTTGGGTCTTTGTTGCACATGCTCCGAACATAAATACAACAACAACAAAAATCATCCAGTAATATTTTCTCATCTTTACACCTCCTGCTTGTTTGAGTTTTTGGTTTATATATCAACAGTCATTTTAAACTGATTATTAAATTGTTAAGCTTCTTTTTTATTATTATATCCATTGTATTAACAATTTGTCAATACTTGACCACCGACGACTCTAATTTAGAGCATACTCCAATTTGAAGTAAGTATAGAGACAATTTGTCTGCTATTGTCAGTAGCTGAAATAATAAACTAAAAAGATTAACTAAAATTTAAGATCTTCGTCTGTTGCTTCCGTGATCTGCGAGGATCCGTAAGTTTTGTATATCCCACTAAGAGACAGCCAACCCGATAACCAATGCCGTTGATCTCCATTCCCGCCTAAGTTTTTCTTATAATTCAAAACAGAGACAGAAATAATGTCTTCATTATACCAGGAAAGCACGCTCATCGGTCCAAATTGAAGAAAATTAGGATCATCTCGGCCGTATTCATGAGTAAAACCAAGATTAAATCCTGGAGTCAGCCGCAAATGCTTGTTAAGGTTAAAGTCATAAATTCCTTGAGTCAAAGACAACTCAAAACTGCGATTATCATTAGGATCAGGAATTAAGGGATCGCCATCCCAACTATGCCGATGATGGTTGTTATACGGCAAAGTCAGTTCAAAGTTTAATTCTGTTTTGGGAAACCATTTTTCTCCTTTATCGCGGCGGCTATAAAAATTACCATGAGCCGAGAAGAGAAAGATATCATCAATCTGTTTACTGCGGTAAAGGTCAATTTTACCCTTATTATAAAGCCGGCCAATTCCAGCATCAACATCAGCATCCCAGTGATTTCCGATCAGCTTAGCTGTTGGGCCAATCGCCCATTTTCTCCAAGAATAATCATAATGACCGTCGTTGCCATCACCCATTGCCCCAAAAGCGAATAATCCTAAATCTAATTCTAAGCTTTCACCAATTTGAAAAGCAAAAGGTCTATACCTCGCCTTTGCCCACCAGTAATCCCCTTTAGCATCATAGTGAACGCTCTCATACATTCCGCC
>Ga0268277_1000125_pt1 | contig 61268 bp, 57 predicted proteins | sample saktaG_5_FD_190132 | JGI IMG/M metagenome (GOLD analysis project Ga0268277, IMG submission 190132) | Saline water microbial communities from Sakinaw Lake, British Columbia, Canada - sak_2010_1_5_50m | ecosystem: Environmental > Aquatic > Non-marine Saline and Alkaline > Saline ... | reverse complement strand
TCTTTTGACTCTTTCAATCCTTTTGCAGTAATATCTCTGACGGCCTTAATAACTTCAATTTTCTGAGCTCCAACCTCTTTTAACTCAACATTAAAAGATGTTTTTTCTTCAGCAGGAGCTGCGGCGGCTGCTGCTGCCACAGGAGCTGCTGCTGAAACTCCAAATTTTTCTTCTAAAACTTTTACAAGTTCTGCCAATTCTACAATCGACATTTTTTCTATTTCAGCTACCAGTTTTTGAAATTTTTCTGGCACCTGCTTTGTCTCGCCAGAGTCTTTGACGTCGGCGGAAACTTCTGATTTTGTATCTTCTGCCATGAATCGATGAGCGGAGCGAAGAGATTCACTTCGGAAATGAGGGTAATTTAAGATGATTATTCATCTGGCCCTCATTTACGTTAGTAACACCTTGCTCGCTTTTATTTTTTAATTGTTTGTTGTTTCTTTACTTTGTTTTATTTTGTCTAAAACTCTTACAAATCCTGACATTGGGCTAAAAATAGAGCCGACCAATCTGCCCAAAAGCTCGTTTCTAGGAGGTATATTAGCCAATTCCAAAACCTTTTCTTTTTCAATAAACCTGTTTTCGAATATCCCTCCCAAAATTTTAAATCCTTCGTGGTCTTTTGCAAATTTGTTTGAAATTCTTGCAGGAGCTATTTCGTCTTCAATTCCCAGGACTAGTGCTAATTGTCCGGGCACAACTGCTTTTATCTTATTCCAAAAAGAAATGTTTGATTGCCCAAATGCAATTCTTACCAATGTTTTTTTAGCAATTTTAAGATTACAGCCAGCCTCTTTAAGCGATTTTCTCAAAGAAAACATATCCTTTGAAAGGACTTTGTTAAAGTCAACAAAAACCATTGATTTTTGGTTTGCAACTTTTTCCTTTATGTCGTTTATTTGCTTTGTCTTTTGTTCTTTTGTTAATGCCATGAATCGATGAGCGGAGCGAAGAGATTCACTTCGGAAATGAGGGTAATTTAAGATGATTATTCATCTGGCCCTCATTTACGTTAGTAACACCTTTACTCGGTTTATAATTAAAAAAACTGTCTCCATAGACAGCAATTCACCAGCTAAAGCTAGTGGTTTGCCTCGATGGGATTTATCCTTTCAGAACCCATTGTCTATGGCTTTATTTATAATGTAAATATATATTAATCTATAACATCCCTTATGTCAAGCCCGCGTCTTATTTTAGATATTTTGCTTTGGCTATGTTATGCTCTTCCAGCGTTGCGCTGAAATGGGTTATACCATCAGATAAATAAAACCAATACTTTGAAGCTACGGGATAAATTGCAGCTGTTATCGATTCTATGCCAGGATTAGATATCGGCCCCTTGGGCAAGCCCTTATATTTATAAGTATTATATGGGGAATCTATCTTTGTATCCTTTATCTTCACCCCAGCATCGCTTTTCCCTGTAACATAGTTTACTGTTGCGTCTAATTGTAAAGGCATATCAACACTTAATCTTTTCCACAAAATACCTGAAACAATTTTTTTATCGTCTAATGTTCTTACTTCTTTTTCAATCATCGAGGCCGCTGTTATTATATCAAAAATGCTTTTGCTTTGGCTTGCAATTTCCTCTTTTAGTTCGGGCGTCAGTTTTTTAGAAAAATTATTGAGCATCATATTCAGTACGTGCTCGCAGGTTTCACCTTCCGAAATTTCATAAGTATCTGGAAAAATGTATCCTTCCAGGCTCACATCCTTTGGCTTGTCCTTCAAAAAATCAAAATTATCAGAATAATCTTTTTCTGTCAAAACAAGAAACTGGTCCTTAGCACATACTTCTTTAGATTCTAAATACTCTCCCACCTGTGCTATGTTCCAACCTTCTAAAATTCTAAGAGTACTTTTTATAACGTCACCATTATACATTTTTTTTACAATTTGATAAGAAGACATTTTAGGAGACAAATTATACTTTCCCGCCTGTAAAGACAAATGTCGCAAAGACAAAAGAGTATAAGCCCTGAAAAAATAAACACTTCGGATTACGCCCAAATCTTTTAACTCTTTTGAAATCTCTTCGTCCCCCATTCCTTTTAGAACTGTATAAGCAACTGTCTCTTGCGATGTCGGATTTACGGGTATATAGACCTCAAAGAAAAATATCAAAAAAAGCACCAATATAAAAAATCCGATTGCACTTGCAACTTTTTTAAAAAAATTGGGAGAAGTTTTAGAAAAATCTTTTTTGGGCAAATGAAAAGATATGCCAGCAAATTTTTTTCTTTTATAGTCCATATATTTATTACTATGCTAATATTTCAAAAAATTCTAACCCTATAAAAGCTTTCCTTGTCTTAACTTCTTTAAAATTTCTGCTGCTCGCTTTTCGCCTTCCTTAGTAAGCATAAAATAAGTTTTGGGGTCCCCAATTATTAGTTTTTCCTTTCGCAAAAAACGCAGGGGTCTGTCTAACTTGCGAGAATCTGGCCATATGGGATATCTCTCAAATTTTAAAGTATCGGGAAACAAACTAAAGCACTCTTTTATCAACCTTTCAAAACTACACTTTTCGTCGGCCAAAACAACAGAATGGATGCAAAACAATATTAAATCGTTGACTGAAAAATTCAAATTTTTATTATTTTTTTGCATGTAGATTTACCTATTCTCAGCGAGGCAAAGGCGGGGGCTGAGGGAGTCGAACCCCCATCATTCCTTTTGGAGAGGAAGATTCTGCCATTAAACTAAGCCCCCTTTTATAAATTATAACACAATCAGCTGTTTTTTTCAATTAAAAAAACAACTCACAACAGCAAAGATTAGGGCAAATCGTTTGTTTATTTGGGCTATTTTAGCACTTTTTTAATGAGCGACATTAGTTTTGTTGGCCCCCACTCGGTTTTGATAAGATATTTCTCAGCATTTAACTTTTTGGTCATTTTGTTTTCCACTTGATCTCCTCCATAGTTTGTCAGTATGTATACTGGAACGTCTTTTGTTGATAGTGTTTTCTTTATTTCTTCCAGTATTTTGTCCCCACTAATATCCGGCAAAAGAAGGTCAAGCATAACCAAATCTGGTTTTTCTGCCTTGCCCGCTTCTATTTCTTTTATCCTATCTATGGCAGGTTTTCCTAGCTTCATAAATTCAACACTAAAATCTGGCATATTCCTGATTATTTCGGTATAGAGGTCAATTAACATTTGGTCATCCTCTACCCACAAAACACTTTTTACCTTTCCCATAAAATTAAAACTTAATAATTATTGATAATTATTTATTGGAAGTTCAATATTAAATGTTGATCCCTTGCCTTCGCCATCTGATTCCGCCCAAATTTTGCCTTTGTGGCCCTCAATAATCTTACCGGAAAGAAAAAGACCTATTCCTTTACCGACAGCAAAAACTTTTTGAGCCTCTTCTCCTCTGCGGAAGGTTTGGTTAAACAAATTTGGAATCGCCTCTTTTGGAATTCCCATACCCGTATCCTTTATTGAAATTAGCAATTTATCTCCTTTCGTTTTTAGAGTTACAGTGACTCCACCCTCTTTTGTATATTTTATACTATTATCTATTATATTTGTAAAAGCCAATTTAAATTTTATCCTGTCCAATGAAATTTTAGGAATACTTCCCTCTTTTTTAAATTTTAAATAAATCCCCTTCTTTTTCGCTTCAACCTTTAAGTCTTTTAACGTTTCCTCCATCAAAACTTTGACATTGGCATTAGGCTCCAAATGCATAACCTCTTTACCTAACTGATAACTTGAAACATTCAAAAGCTCGTTTACTATTTTTATCTCTTTTAGTGTAGACTTGCTCAATTCTTTTACCACGCCCTTCACTTTTACCGACAATTTACCGTAATTATTGTGAAGCAGAAGATCTAAAAACCCCATATTTACAGACAACGGTGTTCTCAGGTGATGTTGAGTTATTAGCATAAACTGAGTTTTGGCCTCGTCTAATTGCTTCAACTCATCGTGAGCGCGTTTTTCCAATTCGTATGATTTTTCAATTTTTTCTTTCTGCCCCCTTATTTCTTTTGTCTGTTCGTCTACTTTTTGCTGTAGCGTTTTACTAAAATCCTGAACTTCTTTATATAAACGCGCATTGTCTACGGCAATTGCCGCCTGTTTTGACAATGTGTTCAAAAGTGATAAATCTTCACTGGTATATGCGTCTCCAGAGACCTTACTTCCCAGAACAATAATCCCAATCAGTTTATTTGAGATCACCATTGGCAAACACAGCGACGCCTCAATCTTTTTCATATTTTCAGATAATCCAAAAAACTTCTGACGCTCACGGGCATCGTTTAAATCTTTTGCAATCATTTGAAGTTCATCTCTAACCAGCGGTTTTTGCTTTTTTTGCAGGTACCGCGTTAAAAAATTATCCTGCACCAAGCTTATTCCATTGTTTTCATTAAAACCGATGACTTTTGCAATTTTATATTTTATAACCCCGTCGCTTTGGTCAATCAACAGAATACCCGCCCTATCTAATTGCATTGCCTCTTTTATGCTGTTTACAATAGATTCAACTATTTTACTGAAATCAATTGAGTTGGTAAGTTCGTCTGTCAATTTAGCAATAGTCTCCTGGTGTGTATATAAACTTGAAAATAGATATTTATTAGCTATACTTTTAATTTTATTGTTAAACCAAATAAAAAGCACCACAAATACCGGGGCGATAAGAAGCCCTAAAAGATACGCACCATTAGTATAAACTCCTTGAAATGATTTATTATAAATCCAAATTATAAAATAGAATGCCCCATAGACAAAACCCGCCGAGGCAAGATAAATAATGACCTTTTTAAATACAATCCTTATATCCATTAAGCGGTATTTAAGTATTGCATAGGCGGTAAAAGCCACCATTATACAAGTAAATACTTGCCCCATCCAATTAAGAAAAAAGTATCCCATCCAGGGCATTATTAAATTTGTTCCAAATGCAAGGTTGGCAGCCAAAGAATAACCAATAACTAAATAAATAATCTGCAAACGCTCAATTCCTTTATTTTTTAAATATTTAATAAAAAGCCGCGTAAATCCAAAAGAAAAGAATAACAGCGTATATAAAAAATAGAACCAATAATAAGAAGTAAAAATTATTTGTTTTTCCAGCCCAGGCCTGACATTAACTGCTTTAATTATCAATCCGGGCCAAATCACCATTACTATTATTGCAGAGTTTATGCCAAAAATTAAAAGGGCTCTCCACCAGATATATTTCTCTTTTTGGGATGGAAAAATATATGTAAAATATAAAAAACTACTAGCTATCAAAGTTGGCGTGACATAAAGGATTGTGCACCAAACCAGGTTTGTTTCTGTTGGAGAGGAACGATAAAAAAACATAGCCAACACCCAGCTAATGATTGCTATAATATTTAAACTATATACAACATTTATTCTCTTATTTCTTCCACTAATAAAAATCAACACTCCTAAAAAGAGGTTTAATAAAGCAGTTGCAATCAGAGATATATTTATGGGATCAAATAAAAAAGAAAACATTTTGTTTATTATACAATATAAATAAAAAAAGGGCTATGTCAATCCGTGACAAAGCCCCTACTAAACTATTTGCTTGAACAAAGCCTTCATCTTTTCCGATTGCCAAGCTGCGCAACAAGGAATTCCTCCTTGATACCCGCCGGGAAACGAAGGCAGTGCTCTTGCTTTGACTCCCACTACGTGATAGCAGTGACAACCCTTGCCTTTCAGCCATTGAGCGATTTCTTTAGATGGCTCTGGATAGACCTCGTTGACAACCACCACCCCGCGCCACAGCAAGTGGACATACTCACCCAACGCAGAGTTCAAACTGACATTGACCAGCAACGCGGGTTTACCACGAAGGTGACTGGGCCAGCAACTTTTCCCACTACCCCCCGCTATATCCACGCAGTAGACAACGTCTTCTGGTAAAGATGCAACAACCTTTCGCCCGATAAATCCACGCCCGCCCAAAACAATGACCGGCGTATCTTCTCCCAATCCTTCGAGCGCTTTTACCTTCTCAATCGCCTGTCTCACGATCTCCACAGTCACTTCAGCCTCTGGCGTTTCTCTAACCAGTCTTTGCATAAAGAGCACTCCGGGAAGAATGCCGGCAAAAGATTTGCGTCGAGCACGGAATAGGCTTCTCAGCCTCTCCATCCTTTGCACAAGACAACAAAGACTGTTTTTGTTAGCAGGGTCACTGAATTGACCATTGTTGGCAGAAATAGCAAACTTAACTCCTATTTTTCCGTTCTGCCAAAAAAACCCAATCGGCCTTGGAGTCCATTCCATTGTCCGTGCTCGCCAACGATAAGTATAAGCATCGCTGTAGTCGTCGGTGGCAGGATAAGCCAGAAAAATTGACTCAATCAAACTAAATTTTCTGTTGACCAATCCAATCATCCAAAAAATCCAGTCGTGATTGAAAAAAAGGTTCAGCAGCTCAGTGAAGAGCCGCCGGGCATGGGACCTCAAAAATCCCCAAACCTTTTTTCTTTCTGCAACCCTGAGGTGATCTCTCCTACCGAAGGGAATCACTTGACTAGGTCGCAAAGCCACAATTGTGGGCTTTTGCATGACTCTCCTTTCTTATAGAAAATCACTTTTCAAAGGGCGTCCAGCCAAGAAAATCTCCTGACGTCAACTGTTATTACTATACCAAAATAAATAATGATTGTCAAATCAATATCCTATCTAAAAACCCGAGCCAGAGGTTCGGGTTTATTTGTCGCACAATAATTCTACTTTTTACCTTCTTTGTGTAATGTAGGTCGTTAAAGGCAAGGCAGAAATAAGCCAATATGTTTTGGATTTACAATAACATTTGTATCATCGTTCCTTGAATCTACCGTAATAATCGCGTCATATCCTTTTTCGAATATCGAATTAAGGGCCTCCTCCTCTAACACAAACCCCTTACCTAACGCCTCGTCTAAATCCTGTTTAGTCATTTCTTTCACTTTTGCGTCTTTTGGAAGATATCCGCTTATCATATTACTCCCAAATTTTTTTGCCCATTTTTCATCAAAAGTGAAATACAATCCCTTTCTATTGCTTAGATTTTCGCCCCTGAATAATTTAAAGGATGAAGGATCTTTTATGAAGTTATCTATGTCTATCATTTGGCCGGCAATTCAATATAAAACGTGGAGCCTTTATTTTCACCTTCCGATTCTACCCAAGCTTTCCCATTGTGCAATTTGATAATCTGACCGGATAAATAAAGCCCTATCCCACTACCAGTAGCTGTTTTTTGGGCCTGCTCTCCCCTTTCAAATTGAGTTTCAAATATATTTTTTATTTTGTCCTGCGGTATGCCAATGCCGGTATCTGATATAATTATTTTTACGCCGTCGCCAAAACCTTCTACCTTCACGCTGACCCCTCCTTCTTTGGTGAATTTTATAGCATTATCAACAATATTAAATATAGCTGCCTTCAATTTCTCACGGTCGGCCATTACAACAAACTCTTTCTCAGGCTTTTCAAATTTCAAATAAATTTTCCCGTGCTCAGATTTGAATTTAAGCGCCTCCATTATTTCCATGAGTATGGTCTGTAGCTCAATACCAGGTTTCAAATCCACCGTACCTTTTCCAAGCCGAAACTGCGTAACGTCCAAAAAATTATTTACGTCCCTTATCTTATCCTCCACAATAAGGTTTATTTTCTCAAGTGTTTCAACTGTTTTTTCAGATTGCTTGCCAAAAACGCCTCCTATCATCAGGTCGCAGTATCCCCTAATTGAAGTAAGGGGAGTCTTCAAATCATGCTGTGTCTGTGCGAGAAATTGGTTCTTAACCTTATCCAAATTCTTCAGCTCCTCGTTTGCCTTACTTGCAATCTCGTGCGCCTGTTTTTCAACCTCATAAGATCGCTCAACTTCTTTTGCCATTTTTTCTATTTTCTCTCTTTGTTCTATCTCTCTTAAAACACTCCTAATCAACACTATGCCAAAATAACTGAAAATTACAAAGATTACTAGTTTCAAAAGTATTACTAGCGGATTAGCCGAATTGAAAATAGAAAACACAAAATCTATTAAAAGCGTTATGGATACCAATCCCGCCACCACTTCCGTAAGAACAAGCTTTATGTTCATAAGGTGATATTTCATAGTTGCATAAGCCAGAGGTACGGCAAACGGCACAAAAGCTAATAAAACAATAAAAATTCCTGCTTCAAAAAATGGACCAAAGGGATTGATATTATACATAAGTAAAAAATTCAGTGCACCGCCGCCAAATCCCATAAAGGTCCCCCAAATAACATATCTGATTTGGTTTCTTCTAGAAATGTCTTTTTTGTCCAGATTACGAAGAGTTTTAAAAAGTAAAAAAACCCCATATCCTGGAAAAGCCAAATATCCAAATATTAAATAAAAAATGTAAATAAAACCAGCTGTCGGCCAATAAGGAAAGAACAAAACAGAATGAACTCCTGAAACGTAGAGAGACGACCAGCTCAAAACAGCAAAAAATATCGTAATTACATAGCACGCCAAAATATTCCCTTTATTTTCTTTTTCTTTTCCGAGAATGGAAATTACCCAATGGAAATAAAAAGCCGGTATAAAAACGGCACCGAAATTAAGTAATCTAGCGAAAAATAAAGCAAGCTGTTCGTTATTGTTCACCAATAACATCGCAAACCAGGAATAACACCAAACAGCAAAGGCTACTGAAAGTAAGGCATATGTGATACTGGAAATATTTTTTCTATTTTTTATATATACGGAAAATCCGAAAAGAGTATTTAAGGCTCCTGCCAACAAAATTCCTATCGCATAAAAATATAGAATTATAGGCATGTGTTAAGCGTTAATTTCATAGCTAATAATTTTTAGCAGCTCTTTTGATAGACAATCCTTGCTGTTCACCCTTTTAGATCCATCTTTACTTATTATAAAAGCTTTATGCGTCCTATCCTTCATTTTCAAAAGATCGTTGGCTACAATTACATCAGCCATAGATCGCACCATGCTTTTTTTAGCTATTTTTAACAATTCTTTTTCCGGCTTTTTAACCTCTAATTTAAATTTTACAAGAAGAACTGCCGGATCCCACTTTTTGATATAATCTACTATTTTAACGGTCGGTTTTAATTTTATGGTTAAACTTTTTTTCCCAGATTTTATTTTTTTATTATATATTTTTTCTGGCATATAGTCAGGAACCGCGGCGGAATGGATTATGGCGTTATACTTTTTTGATGACACCTCCTTCCTCATTAAATCAAAAAGTTCCTTAAAATATTTAAATCGAATCACTTTCAGTCCGGCTATGTCTTGCGTATTCACTCTACCAGGGCCCAACACTAATAAAACGTCCGCCCCCATTTCTTGCGCATTTTTAGCTATAATAACACCCAGTCTTCCGCCAAAAATGCTAGTAATGATTCTCACCTTATCAATCGGGACCCAAACAGGTCCAGCCGTAATCAATATCTTTTTTCCTTTAAGAATTTTCTTCATTTATTTAGAACAGATTTTAAAAAAGAAAGTGTTTGAAAAGAATAAAAATAAAATGGATATTGCTTTTTTAAGTATTTTTTAAATAATATTTCTAACTCTTCAATGCTTAATACCCTTGTTTTATTTTTTCTGGCAAACCTAACATAAATATTGGCAACCTTAAGGGGGGTTCCTCTTGCATTTTTAACTCTTTTAGCCATCCAAGGGTCAATATTCACTATCGGAAATTCTTCTTTTATAATATCATTTTTATCAAGATTTAAAACTGCGTCTGTAACGCCATCCCACTCTACCATCTTTGTCGTTGGATTAAAATAACTAGTGTTCTCACAAAATTCTTTATCATCTGAAGGGTCGCATTTTATCCACTCGCCCTTCAAATAAACTAAAGGGTAAATATGAGTTGAAATTTTTCCTATAAATTTTTTAAACATAGGTAAAGATATTGGACCCAAGTATTTTTGCCCATAAACCTTCATTACTCCGTAGGCGGCTGACACTTTTCTATATCTTAATAGGGCCACTAGTAGGTTGGCTTTATTTGTACAGGTACCCTCTTTCTCTAAAAGAGTTTCTGATGCTTTTCTACGCCAATCACCTACTCTATACAAAATGTCATCGCGAACCCAATAAAATGCGGTAACCGCAAATTCCTTATCATCTTTACAATTTTTTGCAATTTCATCAGCCAAATTCTGGATACTCTTATCTGAAAAATTGCAAAATTTTGTTTCCTGCAAAAAGTCTTTAATTTCCTCTGGCATAAATTATTTTCTTTTAGCCAATATCTCCTTCGCTTTTTTCAAAATATCTTCATTATCAGCTATTTTCCCGGCACCTTCATCTCGGCAAGCCAGCACTCCTTCTCTAGTGCCCGTAAACGAATATTTTTTGTCCTCCCTCAAGCTTTCTACGTTTTTTTGAACAATAGGATTCTCCCACATATTTGTATTCATGGCCGAAGCAATTAAAACGGGAGTTTCCTTTGGCGTGGCCATAACAACTGTTGTCAAAAGATTGTCAGCAATTCCATGGGCAATTTTACCGATTATGTTGGCCGTAGCCGGAGATATGATAACCAAATCTGCCCACTGCGCCAGAGAAATATGCTCTACTTCCTCCTTATTATATGTCTTCCACATATCAAGATAAACCTGGTGATTGGTCAAAGACTGAAAAGTCATTGGAGTCACAAAATTAGTTGCCCCATGAGTCATAATAACCTTAACATCTGCTCCCTCTTTTAAAAGCATATTAACCAAAGAACATGTTTTATAGGCGGCGATTCCGCCGGTTACACCCACTAATATTTTTTTATTCTTCATAGTTTTTTCTCTTATTTTACTCTTTTTACATTATATCACTTTATATGTAATAAAAAAGCTTCATTGACGAAATAACCTCTAAAATAGTTAGTCAGATCATCGAAAATTCGGTTCGAAGAACTATCGAAAAATTTTATTCGAATATTATAGAGGATTTTTTGGTGGATTTAATTTCTAAACAATCAAACTGATTGTACTGATCACAAATTTTTTCTAAATCGTAAATTGTACTTATCTTCCCAGACAAAACGCTTATAAAGGTCGGGCTGGTTGTGTGTTGCTTAATAATAGTTGGTCTAGAATCATCATTTTCAGAATCTCTCAATATTGCCTTCATTTCAAATTTAGAACCCGTATACTTAATTTTTAAATCCTCTTTTAAGAATGACCTACTCAAAGCATGCATTTTCCCCCATGCTGATTTTAAATTCTGCGCGCAAACAATGCATTTACGAACCTCGTGCATCTTGCACATCGATCGCTTGGCATTATTTCTAAAATTTGGAAACTTGCTATAAGAGACGGCATGTGGAGTGTGACCAACAGAAGTTAATACATGTACACCAGAGTCACCAAATGGCATTACAGAAAAGAAATCTCCATCCATCACAGTAATTCCTAAATTTTTTAATTCCTTGGAAACTTCACAGAAAACCATTTCACACAATTCATATTTTAAATCAAAAAAATCGCAGCTGAATTTATCTATCACTTCGTTGATTCCCGCATAAGAAGCGTTAATTACAAGGGGCGCTGATAAATTAAGTCCATTGTCTAAAGTAACTACATATAACAAATTATTTTTTTTAACTTCTTTAATACTTGTGCCGTAATAAAATGTGGCTAAACATTTAATTTTGTCCACAAGATAATTTCGAATTTTAGCAAAATCAAAACTGCATTCCTCCGTTAAAAAGGCAGCTTCCACAGAATCTTTTTTAAAATATAAATTTGGGTCAACTTCTTTCAATGGTATATTTACCTTTTTACAGAAATCCATAAAAGCGCGAGCCGATGTTTTGGATCCGTTGCTTGCTATGGCATATACTTGCCGAAATGACCCATTAATGGCAAAATCAAAATCTCTAATAAATCTATTGTAATAGTCAGCCACTTTTATGGCAACTGGGATTATAATTTTGGGCGATGTTGACGACGCAAAAAAGTGCATCGAGGCATCACCTAAAATTAAAGGCAACTGCATTGTTGCCAAACCCGTTCAAGGCACCAAGAGAATTCATGGGACAGAAGTCGTTATCATCTTCCAGAGCGACTTCGACGGAACACTTCGTAATCCTCGGGGCTTCCTAAAGTCAATTAGGCATTTGCTGAACGGTATACTGTACTGCGTAAACACTACTTTGCACAAGCCGTCCGAAGTAGAGGTCAGTGACGCAAGCCATGACGAACAGAAGGATGCTGACTACGGATACGAGGACGATTATGCTCATGATGAGCATTGCGAAAGAAATGGTCTTTGTCCTTATTGCGGATCACCACTTGGGGAATGTTTCTGCGGCTACCACGAAGAGATACTGCACGACTCCGAAGAACGGTCTCGAAGGCCATGTTGAATCCTTCTGCCCCTATGACGCAAGTGTGTCATAGGGGCTTTTTGTTTTTTCTAAAAATTTGACAAAATAAATAACTTCTTATAATGTAAAGCCAGCATCGAGAATCGTTCTCGAATTGACAATTGAATACTTCCATTAATGAGGAGATTATACGATGGGCACTGAATGCCAAAAAGATTATAGCGACGAAGATCAGCAACTGCTAGACGAAGCGGAAAACGCAACTTGGGGTTTGCCAACAGGCATAATCGAGGCGGAAATGCCTGCGATCCAACCTGTAAAGGAAGATTATCAAAGGGCATTAGAATCAGTTGGGCGAGACGATATGGCCCATGAGAGGGCCGAGAGGGAAACAAAAGACCCAGCTTATCAAGAAAGGGTAAGCCGATGGGTAGAACTAAAAACTGGCGAAGACCGCTCAGTTACAATTCGAGGGTTTGACGCTAGCAAGCGCTCCAATGAAGAGGCTCTACGCATTCAGCAGAGTTTGCCGGCTATCATCAACCAAATTACCAAAGAGGTCAGATACACCGATCAGTTAAAAGACGGTGCAATGACGCCTTCGGGTGAAATGGAATACACTCTTGAGCACTGGGATGTGGTTATAGACAAGGCAGCAGTATTCGTTCATAAGCATGAAGCCGAAATGTTTTTTGGAAAGAACGAGGAAAATCTCACTCCCCGACAGCAAGAAAAACTCAAAGGGGAAGAATCCCATAGCCAATACCATGGCAACTTCCATACGGTATGGGAGATGGGAATTGCCACCCAAGAAGACAAAGATGCGTGGACTGAGATCTGTATTGCGGAAAGAATGGCCGGCAAGGAGGAAGTCACTGAATACGCCGAACAGAAAGTTAGCGAAGACGCTCGCTTCGACGAGGCCTTCTGCGAAGCAGGCGCCAAGTTTATGCTCAGCCCTGACGAGTTAAAGGATCACAGTAAAGAAAAGTACGAATTCATCAGGGAAAAGATGGAGCATATGGAAAAGTTCTCCAAATTCCTTGGAATTTAAGGAAACTCTTGATTCACCAAGAAAGGAGTGCTACGATGACAGAAACAAAGACAACCTGAAAATCTATGAAAAAGTTAATCCTTTACGGCATAAAAAATGGCCAGCGCAAGGAGAACTTGGCCACCATCTATGTCGACGAAAAGAAGAAAGTGATAGTGGAAACGGACGATCCACAGGTGAAGAAGGGCTTACTGGATGCAATATACGACCCTGATGCTCCCAACGAGCCCCCCGTTTTTATTCTTCGTACCTCAGGACCCAAAGAGGCCCAGGAGGAAGACAAGGAACTCGGACGTCATAGTACCTGGGCTAAATCTCAAAGACCAGGAGATCCACAGTTTCTAGAAGCGATGTGGGATTGGGTAAAGTGGCACGCAGGAGATATTGGTGGCTACTCTATCGGCGCTCAAAAAAAAGAGTAGGACAACTCCCCACTCTCTCATCAAGGCAATCTATCTAGGTTGCCTATTTTTTTACTATTACCTTATTTGCTTGACAATAATGCAAAATATAGTGTATCTTGAACTATCGTTTGAAACCGATTGAACCTTGAAAACTTAATAGGAGATATACGATGAACGTTTCTGAAAAAAGTAAAGAACGAAAGGCAGAAATCAGGGCATTAGAGGGTATCTTCCTTATGAAGTACGGTATTCGTTTTTCCAAGTCCTACCGCCAGTTTCTACTTGAACGAGGAACTGCGAGAGTCGCGGGATATGCGATTCTTGGAATTCTGGAAAGAGCAGAAAAGACGGAAAAGGAGCCTGAGCGAGGAACCATTCTACGATTCTGGCCAGGCGATCTGCGCCGAGGAAGATTTGCATGGATCAGCAACTATGAGGGCAGGATAGTAGGACTTTGCAGTTTAGACAACTGCAAGTATTGCAATCCGACAAATAAAGAACAATTGAAAAGTTTTAAGGGAGGAGAATTAAGAGTAGACCTTCACCTTCTCAAGCGCGAAACGGGCGAGTTTTATGTTGCCCATTTTGTTTCTTTTGTTAAGCCAGTATCTGAAACAAAGAAACAAGAGCAAGAGATCTCGGTTGTTGAGGCTACGGAGTTTCTACGCATAAAACGCCCCGACATAGTCGCCAAAAAGTTCTTTCCTGTTTGTTTCTCAACAGATTTGAGCACTGGCAAGCAAATGGCTTTATGCATGGATTTATCGGACAGCCCGAAGGACGACGCCCCGCTGGTAATGATTTTGGATATCAACCAGCAAAACGATCCTGTTAAACATGATCCAGGCACATTTAGCGAATGGATTACTTACTTAAAAGATCAAGAAAATCAAAGTAAGAAGTTTACCATTGCTAAACAGAGGATCCGAAACCGGAAAAACGAAGTCAGACGGTTTGCCCTGGAAAAGGAAATTGAGCAGAAATTCGGACAGAAATGCCCGGTCTGCGGAAAACAGGAACGCGTAAAGCCACTCGCCTGTCAGCAGTGCCACGAAGAATGGCGCAACTCGGCGAAAGACGAATTTGATTTTGCCGAATGGGTTCAGAAGAAATTGGAAGAAAAAGGAGTAAACCTTCCGAAGTTCAGCCACAAGGGCGGGAAAGATGTAAAACATGTGCACGTGCGTCCGCATGATTGGCACGCAAGGATTTTCAGGGTTGCTGATTATGTTGTGGGCATTACGGCCTTCAGATATAATTATCAACTCGGATGTCTTGAAGTTGACGCTTTCTGGTCTGGAGACTTGGCGGGATATGCCAAAGGCCAGGCAATACGCAACCTTGCGATAGCTGTGCTTTCTGAAGCCAATTCACTGACTGGTTCTCTGGCGCTGGCCTTTACCAGAGATGTCAAAGAGAGTGAAAAAACCGGCAGAATCATCCACAGCGGACATGGAAGGACTGATTGCCCCGTCCCGCAGGAGCTTGTTGACTTTGCAGAGGAAAATTCCATTCTGCTGAGCCAGTCCGAACAAGGCGTGATTTCACACCAAGACGGACTTAATCTTTTTTGGGCCGCATTGGGATGGCCTAAACATTTGCAGACTAAAGTTGATGAGCTTGAAAAGAAAGGGTATCTTAACAAGCAAACTTTGGCGAACGTAATCTACTCAGGAATCTGGTCTAAAGAAGAGGCTGTCTGGCTTTTTGAAAACGCTTCGAGGCCGGAAGCAGTTCTTCTCGGTTCAGATCTCCCCGAAGACCGGCTTTACTACACAGAATCTTTGGCTTGGGCGAGGTCAGCCTACTTGGCGAACTTGCTCAAAATCAAAGTTTCTGCAGATCTTGCCGGTGGCCTCTCAGTGGAAGAAAGAGAGGAATCCGACTGTGAATTGGAGCCTTGTGGAGGTTTCTGGCTTCTGAAATCCGCCATGGACTTCACACTGCCTTGGATGACAAAAGGAAGCGATCCGGTTTTAGTGAAAGCTAATGAGCCGGTGTTGGTTCACTTAATACCCCGCCAGACCACGCAAGAGGAGAACGACCTGGCATTGATCAAGGATGGCTTCAAATCGTTAAAGCAGGCTAACTCTCAAGCGAAGATCCGCTGTCTGATTGCCAGCTTTGAATTCAGCGACCTGAAATACGGAATGAAAGTCGCTGAGTTCATGAAAAACAATTCTAGACTGATGGCGGAAAAGGGAGTTTATCTTCTCTTTTCGCCGTACCGCCTGGATTTGCTTAACGACGAGGTTGAGAACAGAATGTTTTCTGCACGTCGAAAACGCCAGTTCCCCTCGCGGAAAACGCCTTTGCGCTTGCAGTTGATTGAGATTCCGGAAACACGCTGGCAGAAGCCCGATCTTCTTTACTCAGTCCAGGATGCCGAAGGTGCGGCTTACTGGATTGAAAAAAAGATAGACCTTAGGCTTGGAAGAATCCGCTTCAGGGTTAATTGCAACTGCCTGGAAAGAATTGCTGTTCAGGACGCCGAAGCTAAAATCATTGCTGTAATCGACGGTCAGGACAGCAAAACCTTGCTGAATGCAGTGGCATCTGAAAGCGGAATAATCCTTCCGTTTGTCCTGCCAAGCGAAATGTCTAAGTTCGCCAAAAAGGCGGACAGAAAACTCCGGGGTATTTTGAAGGGAGTCAAGGGCGGGCTCGTTGTTGTGTCCACGTTTGAAAAATCGGAAGCTTCAGAAACTGCAAAGATGCCTCGCACCACAGCAAAAGCTTACTCTGTTAGTTCTAAATTCCATTTTTCGGTGGATCCTAACGACATTGATTTATCAAATTACGCCGCTAAAAGGCACCATGAGATTGCAAGGACGCATCAACAGATTCAATCAGCGCTGAGAACCGGCGAACCATTGGCTGTTTCTTACCTGCGCCATGAAACTTTTATTGAAGCGATAAGGGAATATCTCTCCAAAAAAGGGAGAATGGATCAGGTCAGTCTTCGCATCGTTTACAGCGATGGCACGGAGGGCCAGCCGTTCCCGCTTTTCTGCCTCGCAAAACGGCAAAAACCTAAAGGTCTGTATCAGATGAGAGTTGGCTCCATTTCCATGCGACATGCTGCCCTGGATTTGGTAACCGACGGCTATCTGATCCAAAACGTAATGATCAGCAAGCGCAGACTGTCCTCTGCCGAACAGGAGGATTATGCTTTCAGGCAGACTTCGCATTTCCTAGCCGATTTCGTCGACCTAGTCAGGCATAAACGGCTTGAAGAGCTCTTCAAGGAAATCAGGTTCAAATACCTGTGGAATGTGTTGAAACTGGAAAGCAAAAAGGGCAAGGGATGCGAACTGCATATTTTCCAGACGGGACTTGTTCCCGCCACTGTGGGAATTTACCAGGCAGTGGTAAAATTCCTGCGGGAAAGGAGAGGTGAACTCGTTGTTGTGCCTCGCCTGATTGGAAAAAAAGCAGGAACGAAAGAAGTTGAAGCCACGGCTGACGCAGCATATCTTCCCGCGGCAGCATGGTTCTAAAACCTCAAAGGATGACACGGCTGTCATCCTTTTTTTATTTTATTTCAAAATAATTGCCATAAGTAAAAAAATATGGCATAGTGTTATATAAACCTTATTTCAAGGTTTAACAGTTCCTTTACAACCAAATGAAGGAGGACGCAATGATTATCTCGCTAAGCGGGCCCTCCGGAATCGGTAAGGGCTTCATTAAAGAGCAGTTATTGCAAGCTTTTCCGTTCATTAAAGAATTGGCGTGGTTCACAACCCGCCCACTTCGACCGAACGAAAAAGCCGGCAACAGAATCTCGGTTTCGATATCAGAATTCGACAAGCTTGTTGAAACCGGAAAACTTGTCTTAATACAGGATCTCTACGGCCATCGTTACGGCCTGAAAAAAGAGAGTTTGCTTCCAAGTCAGCAATTTAGCCTGACAGAATTTCATCCTGACAATTTAAGCTTAGCGATGGAAATCAACCCGGAGATTATCGCCATTGGTCTTGTAACTTCTGACCTCTCATTTCTGCGCAGAAGACTTTCGGTGATTAGAAACACAGAAATCACAGCCGAGATAGAACAAAGGGTTGCTGTGGCCAAGGTTGAGATTGAAACAATTCTGAGGCACAAACCGCTGTTTGCAACAGTGATCGAAGTTGCCGAAGTTTCAGAATCTTCGATTTTTGACCAAGTGCTTGTAACTTTAACCCCGCACCTAACCAGAAAGGACAAAAATCATGTCACTTAACACGCGCATCGGCAGCGTAACATTACAGACGCCATTATTACTGGCTTCGGGATACATCACTGAAACTCCCGAATTCTTCCTGAAAGCACAACTGCATGGATGTTCGGGAATGGTCACGCGTTCGCTCAGACTGCACACTCCGCCCGAACGAGCCAATATTCCGGCGCCACGCTATGCAGTTTTTAGTCAGGACAGCATGCTCAACTGCGAATGGGGAAACGAAAAGCCATGGACAGATTGGCGGGATCACGGTGTGAACCAGGTCAAGTCCACTGGTTGCCAAATTATCATTTCACTGAGTGGCCGCAATTTAGAAGGTTGCTGCGACTTGATTCGGAATTTTGACGAGATTGATGTCGGCGCTTACGAAGTTAATGTCTCCTGCTCGCACTCGGGAACATTGCACGGCAACCTGAATGTCGATCTAGTTCACCTGCGACAGTTGATGAAAAAAATCCGCGGCGTTACAGCAACGCCGATCTGGATAAAACTGTCGTATTCCAATCTTCTGCTTGCGATGGCAAAGCAAGCCGAAGAGCTTGGCGCCGATGCAATTGTCTGCACAAACAGCATCGGCCCGGGAATGTTGATTGACACCAAAACCGCCAAGCCGAAACTTGGAATCAAGGGTGGCGGCGGAGGAGTTACGGGAAGAGCAATTTTCCCTATCGCCTTATGGTGTATATATCAGCTTTCTCAAACGCTTGCTATTCCAATAGTCGGATGTGGAGGAATTTTCACAGCCGACCACGTGATCCAAATGCTTATGGCTGGCGCTTCAGCAGTTCAGCTCTACACCGCACCCGCACTCAAAGGACCTTTTGTCTTTGAGCAGATTACGATCGGCTTGCAGAAGTTTCTCTCAGAAAATCCTCAATACGCTTCGGCTGAAGAACTGATAGGGATAGTGGCAAACAGAACGAACGAACATCAGTTTTCTTCGCCATCTCCGGTTGTGATTGAGGAAAAATGCACCGGTTGCGGAGCTTGCGTCCAGGCTTGCGCCTTTGATGCTCTCGAGTTGATAAGCCGGCCAGGCAAAAATGCATTGGCAGTTATCAAAAATAACTGCAATTCGTGCAATGCATGCGTCGGAGTATGTCCTCCAAAATTCAATGCCATCAAGGCATCATTTTAAGGAGGTCAATATGAGCAAAAAGAAAGGAAAAACCTGCGTTATCACTGTGTATTGCAGTAAATGCAATACACTGCTTTACCGCTACAGAAAAGTAGGTCTAGGAACACTCATCAAGTGTTACGTAGACATGATAATCGATGACCACACCAAGGGTGATCTTAAATGCCCCCACTGTGGACAACAATTTGCTAGGCACGCCATCATCCATAACAGACCCGCGCATAAGATTATCCAGGGAAAAGTCTTTGCAAGAGGTCTTCATGGGTGAAACCGTCCTGAACAACTCATCGCCAACGAGCACGGGTCCAAGACCAGTCGCTCGTTTTTTTTATTTTAGAGACTAAATCTATTTTTAAAATAGTTTGGAGTATAAGTGGAGTAATCAAAAATTTCATTGGCTTCTTTATTCAGAAGCTCAACATAGTCAAAAAATTGTTTCTTATCAAATACTTCAAGTCCAAGATACTTACAAACATTTTTAATTTCACTAATTATATTATTGGCATCTTCTTTTTCGTCCGCCATTTTTTCGGCTTCGTAATAATAGCTGTGTCCCGGCACTTCCACTAACGCAAATTCAATGCCTTTGTATTCATAAACCTTGCTTTTTCTTACACATAACGCTCCCTTGTTAAAACCGAGCGCTGCAAAAATTTCAACTAGCGTATCAAACTCACCCGGCTTAGTAAAAACAGAAAGCTCTTTACGATGTTCGGTTCCACCCCATTTACCAATTTTAACAATAATCTCGGGGATGCCGTTAGTTATCCGCAATCGTATGTCTTTTTGCCTGTTTTTAATACCGCCTTCTAAAAAAGTGGAGTAATCAATCAAAATCCTGTTCTTATCTGTTATTTTTTTTCCCTTGCTTTCAAAAAAGCTTATTAAATTTTCAAATTTTTCTTTTGACAAAGGTCCGCGTATTTCAACTTCAATTTTTTTATCCATAAGTTTATTTATCTTGTAATCTTAAAAATATCTGTTTTATTATCATTGTAGCATAACTGCCTGTTGGTAAGAAAAATGAAACAGTTATCTTCTTTTTACCCTTATGAAGCTCATCAATCTCTGGTTGGCTGGTATAGACGATAGTCGCAATTACAAGGTTTCTTTTGTATACCATGGGTTGAACCGAAAATTTTTCAGTCAGAAAGTCAAAACCATCAACCTCGCAGATAGACGGACATTGAGATAAATGGTCAATCGGTAAGTATAGTTCTCCTACGTTTTCAAATAAATGGCACTTGCTTTTTGTGTTTTCTCTCACTGTTAATGAAGCTTGATTATTCCACAAAAAGCTATCATAAGCAGAAACAAAGAAAGCAATCTTCTTAGGGCTAATGGATTTAAATATTTCTTTAAAATCAGCAAAATCTCCTTTTTTTGTTGCGGCATCAGAATAAACGTTACTAGTAATTTTCATCTGTTCGTAGGCTTGCTTCCAATCGTTCTCTACGATAGCCTTACCAATCAAGTGTGTATTATAAGGACCACCTGGCATACCGAACCGCTGATTGTCATAATAATTAACAAAATAAAGATATTTGTTATTTAAAATGTAGCTTAAAAAATTATCGGCCAAAGTTTTTTCTAAATTTCTTATCACAATCCTGAAAGAGTTGCCATGGAGTTCTCTCTCCTTTACAGGTTCCCTTCCGTAGCCGACTATATTTTTTATCCGGGAAAACTTATTTTTGAATTTATGCTTTTTATTAAAAACTGCGATATCTTTATCGGTTAAAACTCTCTTGATAGAGATGAGTTGCTCAGTAATTGCGTCTTCATCTTTCAGCCCCTGGCTTCGAACATCGTCAAATTTCAGATTAAAAAAATCTTTAATTTTCTCTAAAACTTCGAATGTGGTAAAAGCAGATTTTTGAATCCAAACATAACTATATTTGAACGGCCTTTTAAGAGTTATGTCCGGCATCAAAGACACCTCCGTTACCTGGAAGTCATCATTTATATATTTAAGCTTATAGGATGTATCGGCCATTGAGCATTTTTTTAGGTTAAACTACATTATTTTATACAACATACTAATAAAAAATGCAACATTCTGCAATAAATTTAACCTTTAAGGAGTTAATCTATTAACTCCTCTGTAAAGAAAAGTCACTTCTCTGACATTACTTAATCCAAAAATTTTCATTAGAATTCTTGACGGACCAGGAGCAAAACCGCCATGTGGAGGACAGCCGTATTTGAAAAAGTTTAAGTAGCTCTCAAAAGGTTCAATTTTTAAGCCCTTTTCTTTAATTTGTTTTTCTAATTGCTCATATCTGTGCTCTCTTTGCGCTCCGCTCGTCACCTCCAATCCTTTATATAGTAAGTCAAAACTTTTAGTTAGCGTTGGATCGCTTTTTAATCTCATACTATAAAAAGCTCTGACCGATGCCGGCCATTCGTGAATAAAAACAAAATCATGTCCCTCTTTTTCTTTAATGTATTGAGAAATTGCCTTCTCTTCTTCCGGACTTAAATCTTCTCCCCTTTCACTTGGAACATTCAATGTTTTCAATATTTCCTTTGCTTCTCTTAATGTTAATTTTGGAAACGGAATTTTTGGAACCGTTATTTCCTGTCCGTAAGATTTTTTGATGTCTTCGCCGTACTTTTCTTTAATCGCAGAGAAAATGGTAACCATCATTTTTTCCTCTTCCGCCATTAGTTGTTGGTGTGAATCAATAAATGACATTTCAACATCATACATTGTAAATTCAGTATCATGCCTTGAGGTAAAGGATGGGTTTGCTCTGAAAACGGGCCCTACTTCAAAAACCTTTTCAAATCCTGCTGCCATTGCCATTTGCTTGTATAATTGCGGCGACTGGGCAAGATATGCTTTTTTACCAAAATATTTTACTTCAAAAAGTTCTGAACCGGATTCGGTTGAAGTAATCAAAGTTTTTGGAGAGTGGATTTCTATGTAGTTATTTGAAATACAATAATTCCTGAAGGCTTGTTCCATTTCTGTCCAAACCTTGAAAATCAATGCCTTCTCTGGTTTTCTTAAATCTATCCAACGCCAATCAAGCCTGATCTGCTGTTCAGCTTCATTACTGCTTTTTTCTACAACCTGGATTGGAAGTCCGGGATCTGCCAACGACAAAACTTTTATTTCCATTATTTTTATCTCAATACCATCAGGTGCTTGTTTTTCTTCTTTAACTTCTCCGGTAATTTCAACCACTGATTCTGTGGTTAATTTTTCAGCTATTTCAAAAGCTTCTTTGTTCTCTTTTAAAACAACTGTCTGAATTGTTCCGGTTATGTCGCGAATCACAAGAAACTTTATGCTTCCTTGGTCGCGTATTGTTTGCACCCAGCCGAAAATTACAACCTCTTGGCCGGTCTTTTGTCTTAAATCCTTAATAAGTATTCTTTCCATAATTCTTTTTTTTACTTTTAATAAAAAACGCCCTTACGAAGTTACCAAAAATTGATAACCTTGCAAGGGCGGTCTTTCCGCGGTGCCACCTCGCTTTTTACTCATAGCCTAAAAGCTATTGGTTCTGTGACGGGAACTCCCGTAAGGTTCTACTTGCCTTTCGGCTTTCTTCCTTAGGCTCAGCTGTGTTTTCAGCATCATAGCCTTTATTTATGTATACCAGAAAAATCAGTTTTTAGCAAATTTTATTCAATAGTTATAACTTCCCCGTCTCGGAGTGCTTTAAACAAAATTTTGTTGTCTATCATATATTCTATCTCTTTATTTACCAACTCTGATTCAGGATGCTCAGATTTGTAATGGGGTTCTATAACATAATCAATTATATTTAAGCCCTCCCAGACGGTTTCTTTATCTTCATATGGTTTTGCATTAACATCATCCACTATATCCATACCCTTCAAGCTCGGAGCCAACACACAAACGCCAGCACTATAGCCTCCGTACAGCATATCGGCTTTTTTATCAATTAGCTCTTTTAGGATGGTATCGAATCCGCTGAGCTTCATTGCCTGCCTAAGCACAAAAACATTTCCCCCTCTAGCCCAAATAACGCCAAACTCATCAAGCTTCTTTTTTAAATCCTCTTTCTTGCCAAAATAATCTCTCAGATCCAGTTGTTCAACATCAAGCCCCACATTTTTCAGTTGCGCCATATCGTTTTCTTCGCTTTCTTTGCGTCTTTCTAAATCAGTTGAGTAATCAAGGGCGTTGGGGATATATGCCGCCTTTTTGTTTGCGGGTGCGAGCGCTTTTAGTTTATCTGTTTCGTTCCCAATCTTATATGATGATAAATAAAATTTCATAATAGTTTTTATTTATAAATTGCAATAATCTGTCGCACAATTAATTCCTTTGGTTTTAGATATTGTCCTTTAAAATCAAACCAAACGCGCATAAAGTCATTCCGTATGATTTTTCTCATTGCACCGAGTTCCGGGTCTTGAAGATATATAAAATCGTCATCCAAACCCATAACCACCGAATAATGGCCATCGGCTGTGCTTGAGTCGCCATAGTCTGTCCTGCCTCGCGTAAACCAGTCCACTATTACAGGAACGTCCCTACTAAGCCATTTTTCTATATCCTTGAAACTGCTGTTATTTTTAATCTTTATCTTAAAGCTGAGTTTTTCTGCGACAGTTTTTATACCTTTGTCGTCAATTCCCAAACCCTTTTTAAGCCTACAGAGTTTGGCAAGCTCATCTTCTGACTTTTCAATGCCATAATAGTCCAAAACTATTTTAACCGAAGCTGGTCCGCACATATCCGCGTTCAAAGTTTCCTGAAAAGGTTTTACATCTAATAATATTTTCTTCATTGTTTATCAACTTGCTTTAATAATGGGTCTAAAACGATACCCTGGTTTACTTTCTCGTATCTTACTTCTTCTGGAATGTTTATATAAAGAAGACACATTAATGTTAAGTTCCGCATCCTTAAAAACAAGCTGAAAAATTCATATTCCTCATCTGCAATTTCCCTTATTTTATTATAGCTCTTAAAATAAGCAGATAATATTGTTTTATGGTTTTTACTTTCATTTTTAAACAGCCACCACCAAAGCGAGTTTGCGGTATCCAAAATAAATGGCTGGCAAGACATATCATCAAAATCTAAAATAGCTTTTATTTTGCCGTTGTTTAAAATCACATTATCGCTATCATAATCCAAGTGGACATTTCCATATGGCAGGGCCAATATTTCTTTGTAGTTTAATTCTATATTTTGCTTTAATTCGTTGTATATCGCTTTCACTTTGCCGGATACCTCTTTAGATATAGATTTTGTTTTTGCTTCATTAAATTCTTTATCCATCCAATCAACCATTGCTTTAAAATCTGGCTTGTCTGATTTTTTGTCTAGCTTTGCGGAGGCCAGGTGCATTTTTGCTTGATAAGCCGCAAATTCCGATATTATATCAAAATCATCCGGTTTAAGGTGTCTCCCTTCTGCAAATTCCATAACAATTGCTTGCCATTCTTGTTGGGATAAATCTTTAAAAATTGTTAGCTTCTCGCTAAGATTATTATTTAAAACCTTAGGAATAGGAATGCCCGCATCTCTCATTCTATCCATAAAATCCAGCTCCTTATCAATGGAATCATTAGTTTTGTTTCCGTTTTGGTAAATTCTTAACACCAGCTTAGAACCATTGCCTACGTCTAAGCGGTAAGACGTGTTTATTATGCCATCATCAAGGGGATGTACACCCAAAACCTTTAATTTATACAAATCAAATATTTTTGATAGTTCTTCATTGGACCCGTTAAACCTTGCCTTAGATTTCATTTTGATTTCAAAAGTTTTTCCACTAATTTTTTTATTTCAGCCGGGCGCAAATCAATATTTTTCAAATCGTTGACATTAATCCACTCAATATCATATTTGCCAATATATGGGGAATCTTTTTGAAACTCTGGCCCGTCGCCAGAGCCCAGCTTGCCACCTTTTATTTCACAAAGATAAAAATATTCTCTATGGCCGATCGTTCTTTTGGTAGTAGAATCCATTTCCCAAAATAAATCACCACCCGCTATATCTACGCCTAACTCCTCTTCGCATTCTCTAATTAAGGCTTTTTCATTTGTTTCCCCTTCTTCAACGCCTCCGCCAGGAAAAACCCAGAAGGTGCCTTCGGGCTTGGTTCTTTTTATTGTTAAAACTTTGTTGTCTTTAATAATTATTGCTCTAACTCTTTTATCCATAAAATTATTATACATTTTATCTAACTACTACGGCATCAAACCACTTTTCTTGAAAATTAACTGCCTCAAGAATTTCTTCATCGCTTATTTCATGATAATTTTCCGGAACAATAACCAATTTATCGTCATCATCATCTATTCTATGTATTATAGATATGCATTTTCCTGTGAACTCTTTTACCGGCTCATTTATGCCTAGAAGATACGCATCAATTTCTTCTCCGTCCGGAGCTTTTGTATTCGGCACAAAACCATAATTTACTTCGTAGGTAAAGCCATGTTTTGGATGTTTTGAATTAATAGGCCGGTCAATTTTTATCGTCACAGTCTTTCCTATAAAAATAGAAGCGTAGTTGCTAATTTCACTTATCTTTTTCAGCAAACCAGTAACTTCTCCATCTGCATCCAATAAAATTTCTGATTTCCTAAAAATCTCTTTTTGAAAAATATCTTTTTTATCCGAAGTAATCTTCCTCAATTTTTCAATTGAGCACAAAACAATATTTATTTCTACCCCATTATACTGATAAGAATATTCTCCCTTAGTATGTTCTTTTTCTTCAGCTAAGGGAAGGATCATCATAATATCTATATCAGAGTCCGACTTGTCCGTTTCTTTGGCCACAGAGCCATATAGCACAAACGCCTTAATAGCCGGCTTTATCTTGGCAAACCATTCTTCCTTTTCGAGTTTTGTCTCCAAAAAATCTTTAGCGATTTTAATAGCCTGCGCCTTATCTATCATTTGTTTTTATAGTCAAAGTGTTCATCGATATTCTTTTTGCAATACATCATAAAGTCATACACTTCTTTTTCAGACCATGCCTTTAAACTCAGTGATTTTAAAACCTCTTCAATATGTTTTTCCGGATTTTTTACTTTTTTATTATTAATTAATTCTGCTTCATAAAAACAATATCCGCCCGGACATTTGACCAAAGCAAACTCAATATTTTTATAGTTAAAAATGTAATTATCTCTTATGGCAATAATTCCTTTATTGTGGCCCAAAAGTGAAAAAATTCTTACGGCCTCTTTTGTTGAATTTGTTTTGAGCGGTATAATTATTTCCTCTCGCCTGCGTGCGCCCGCAAAACCCTTTTTGAGAACTATCTCCGGTACCCCGTCAGTTGTTCTTACTTTCAAATCTAATGTCTTATCTTTATTAAAAAATACAAATGTCTTTCTTTTCATCCGTTTAACAAAATCTGCTTCTTTTCTCAAGAAGATTAGCATTTTATCAAACTCAATTTGCGTTAATGGTCCGCGAAATTCTATTTCAGTTGCCATAATCTTTTTATTATCTCATTTTGCCTTTTTTGGGACAAAAAATCAATAATACAATAAAGAACCCGATTGTAAATCGAGTTTATTCTATCTAAGGTCTTATTACCTCCTCAAATTTCAGGCCCATTTCCAGAGCTCCTGTGTTTTGCAGCGATTTACCAGAAACATAAAATACCTCGCCGTCTTTTTCTGTGTCTTCGGGTTCCCCTTCCGGTATTTTTATTTTTATAATTACACTACCGTCATCCTCAATATTTATTTCTTCAACCCATTTTTTTACAATATACTTTTTTAATTCGAAAGACGCCCTGCTCAATCTTCCCCGATAAAGCGCGCATATTCTTTCAAGCTCTTTTGCCACGGCGTTCATATTCTCTATTCCCTCCAATTCCCTTTTCTTTACTGCTATCTGTTCGTCTATATCTTTTTCTCTTGCTTCAAATTCACTAATTTTCATTTTTAAGTCTTCTTTGGAAAGGGCTTCTTCAGAGTATAATTCCAGCAACCTGCTTTTTTTTATTTTCAATCCTTTTTTATCTAGCAATAGCTCTTCGTAAATTTGCTGGTTTGATATTCTCTCGCTTTCTCTTTTGCTTTTAGCAAGGCTGACGTTTTCTTCAATTCGTTTTTTATCTTTTATCAAAGTAGAAACGTATAGCCAAACCGCATTATCTAACTTATGGGCTGCCATTGTCCTTGCCTTGCAAACCGGCTCGTTAAAGCTTGCTGTGTGCGCTTGCGGACACCTGTAAAGAAAATAATCCTTCCTTCTCCTGCCATCGCGCTGATTTTTGCTTGCGTAAAGCCTGTGGCACCTGACGCACCTTATCAAACCCGAGCATAAAAATTTATACATAGATTTTCTTAATCGACGATTAGCTCTCTTTTGTAAAATTGCCTGAACCCTATTAAAGGTTATTTCATCAATAATAGGGGGAACTTTTATCAGCTTCCATTCTGATTTTGGATTCCTGCTTCTGCCGGTTAATCTGTGTTTTCTTATTTTATGGATATGAAATTTAGCAACACAAGGGGACGATTTCCCAAAATAATGGTTGCCAATGTAATCTTCCCTCCTCAATATCTTGCTTACCGTTGAGCAAAAGAAAAAATTTGGTTCGCCAGTTTTATTCTTGCCTCGTGTTTTTATTCCTTTTTGTTTTAACCTCTTGGTAACTAAGAATATGCTTTCCAACTCCAAATACCACTTGAATATATTTCTTACCATTCTTGCCTCTTTTTCGTTGATTTTAAAATATGCGTCAGTCCCCTTTTCCTTATCCCTTTTCACGTGAGTATAACCGTAGGGCGGATAGCAACCAATTAGCTTTCCTTCGGATAACCGCCTGTCTCTGCCAGAGATAAACCTTCTCTTGATTCTGCCCCTCTCCATTTCGTCTACTGCGGCCTCTATAATGCTTAATAGTTTACCAGAGTCCGAGTCGTCTCTCTCTTTTCCCATCACTTCAATGCTAATGCCAAAATCGTTAAACTCGTCTCTCAAAATTAAAGCCAATTTAACATCTCTGGCTAGTCTATCGCTTGCCCAGAGCCCAATTACATCAAACTTCCTTTTCTGCGCATCCTTTCTCATCTCCCAAAGCCCCGCCCTATCCGGGTCTGCACCAGAGCCCGGGTTGTCTTTGTATACCTTAACAACGTCGGCTTTGTTGTAAACCTTATACAAATCTCTCAGTTGATTATCAATCGTTTCAGCCTTTTCTTGATTATCTGTTGAAACCCTGCAATATAGGGCGACTCTTCTCATAAATTAAACTTATTCTTTTTTGTTTTGCCACCTTAATAGGTAGCCTGATTTTTTTCTTCGGCCTTTATCTTTTGCTCCGTTAGGCCTGCCTAATAACTGGCCCCCGGCCTTTGCTCTTTGAAGTCCCGCCCGCGTTCTTTCTGAAATCCTCTGTCTTTCCTGCTGGGCCACCCAGGACATAATTGCGATTAACAAATTACCCATTCCTTGATCAGAGGTATCCAGCCAGCCTTCCTGCAAGGATTTTAACGCAACTCCGCTTTTTCCTAATTTTTCCAAATAGCCTAATGTATTACTAATTCCCTCCCTTGAAAATCTATCCAATGACCAGACCAATATAATATCAAACTTTCTTTCTTTGGCATCTTTCAACATCTTTTGAAATTGTGGCCTATTTGAATTTCCGCCCGATGCCATATCTGAATATTCCCCTACAATTTCTAATCCCAGTATTTCAGCCATCTTTCTTAATGGCTCCTTTTGATTCTCGGGGTTTTGACTCTCATCGCTTTTAGAAACCCTCATATAAATAACGCATTTTTTGTTTTTCATATTTTTTACAAACTAAAAGGGACTGAAACGGAAAAGTTGTTTGTTGAAGACAACCGTGTTTCAGCCCCTTTTAATATTCTATTGTTGTAAATAAAATACTTTTCACTACGATTGTCTTCAACAACTTTATTTTAACAAATGATAAAGGGCTTTGTCAAAGTTTCTTTTTATATATAAACAAACGAACGTTTATTTATTTTTAATGTCTCCCATAGCATTTACCTCGATTTTTAAGGGGGAGGTTTGTTTACTATCTAAATCCCCCGCTTCTTCTTCAAAATCTATAACCTCGTTTACAAAATCAGCAAAGTTAACTGTTTCCTTTGAATGTTCAATTATTATTTTTATAGGTTTTTTGCTGATACTCATTTCAAAACAAATCTAATCATCTTGTTTATTTTTCAATAATAATTGATCTAATTTCTGTTTTTGTTCTTCTGACAAGCCAGGCTGAAGTTTTCCTGAATGCTCTATGGACACTTGAGGCATCCCAGACAAATAATTCCAGACAAGTTTTATAATAGAGCTGTCTCGTTCAACGATTGCCTTATGTAGAATGGTTTGGATAAACTGTTGCTCAAAGGTTATCTCTTGTCCATCTTCTGACTCTGCTATTTTTTCTAATGCATCTTTAACTTTTGTCGTGAAGGATTTTGAGCCAATAGTTGCGCCACCAAGCTTCTTATGCCCCTCAACAAACTGGCCCTTCTCATTCCTCTCCACAAAAACGCTACTATTTTGTGGATTACTGTCTTTAATTGTTTCTTCCATAATTTTTTATTTCAAAGGCTTTTTTTATAGCGTTAAATCTGTTTTTACTAATAATAACTACTAGAACTACCAGAACTACCGAGATATAAGGTTAGGTTATATATAAGAGAGGGACTTCAACCCTCGGTAGTTTCGGTAGTTTCGGTAGTTTTTTGTTTGAATTTCATATTTAAAACGGCTGAAAATGAATCTTCTAGTTGCTTCCTTTTACCAGTTTCATAACCAAGATCTCTCAACTGTTTTCCTACTTGCCTTATATTCAGAACCCTCAATCTTTTCGACTTTAACCAAAGATTAAACTTATTTCCAAATGCTTGTAGTTTAATAATTTCCCCCGGTATTTCATCGCAGTTTTCTTCTATAAAGGTTGGCATTGGGTTAGATCTCTCTTCATATTTTTGTTCCCTTTCTACATAATTACCCTCATTTGTGAATTTATGCGTTTCGTATAATTTTTCAAGTATGTTAACGCTTTTAAGACATAAGTTTTCATACTCTTGTTCTGAAGTCCCGGCAAGAATATCTGCCTTAATATCAAAGATGTTTGGAAAATCTATAACCAACCATCTTCTGTAAAATCCAACCGATTTGTCTGGAGAGGTTGGTAAGCTGTTTGTGGCTATAAAAAAAGTTGTTACACAGTCATCAGTGAAGGAGGTTTTACCCTTAAATTCATATTCAATCAAATCCTCCCCTGTTATTTTTTTCAGAACATTTGTATTGGTTAAATCTCCATATCCGACCTCTCCCGCAAATGCCACCAGTTTTTTATAAATAGAACTCATCGCAAAGTTGTTATTAGTCAATTTTTTTATATCTACGGAAACACAATTATCGCGACCATTTAATCTCCCTATAACCTGCAAAAATGTTCCCTTCCCATTGCTCCCGCCACCGGTTAATGCAATTATTCTCTGCATAAACAAGTCGTCCGTTAAAGAATATGCGATACATTCGTATAAACTTTGGACATAGCTTTCATCTTGAACGCCGTCCTTAACCACCCATTCTCGTAGTAGTTTTTCAATTTCTGGTGTTTCCTCTGACTCCCCAAGTTTATGCGGAATTGGATTAGTTAAAAGGTATGTATAATCGGCCTTAACTCGTTCCAATGTTTTTGGATTTACTAAAACATCATTAAATTGTATCCATCCTTTTGGTTTTATCTTCGGCGCTTGTTCTCTGCCCACCTGTTTTAAGGCGGTCAATATTTCTGCTTTAAGTCTGCTGTTAACAGTTTCGACTCCCATTTCCTTGCGGATTCCATTTAATAAAGCAATCTCATCCTTTTGTTCATAACAGTATCTATCAAAGTTCCAAACCCACAAGAGGCCCTCCGGAGAATAATAGATAGGTTGTTTCTCTATAAACGCTTTCGCTTGTCCTATTCTTGTAAAAACATCTCCAGTGTTTTTATTGTTTTTAGTTTTTTCTTTACTTTTATAATAACTAAACTTTTCCTTTAATTCAGACTCTTCAATTGGTGGCTTATTCTGCGTATTCCATATCTTTGTAGCCTCCCAGGCGACTTTAAAATCTTCTTCAGTCTTTGCTCCACCCAAATAATGTCCGATTGTTCTGACCGCTAAATTATTTCTTCCTCCGTCCTCTACGCCATGTAAAGCAGAGGAATAATCAAAAGCCTCCTGTGGTTTTTCCGACTTATTTTTTCCTTCTACTTTTTGAAAAGGACATCTCTTTAAATAATCTAAATACCAATCAACTGGAAATTCTGCGAATGGCAGGTCTTCAATAATTTCATAACCAGCCCAAGACCCATCTAGTAATTGATATTTTGTTGGCGGTGCAAATATAAGTCCACCATCAGAACGAATATCAATATTTTTTGCTTGATTCTGATTTTGCGTTACTTTATCTGTATATCTATACCACTTATGCAATCCTTTTCTTGTGGTAGTTGTAAATGTTGGAGGTAATTTATCCAACTCTAAAAAGTTTTTACAATCAATATCTATAACCGTTAAGTCGCTTATCTTGCCTGTTTTTATGGCTACGCCCTTGGCGAAACAGAAACTTCTTTCCAATTCCAAATCAGTTTTAGGATTTTCAATAATTTTTTTCCAGTATGGGAGGGAGGGTTTTTTCTTTTCTTCTCCATTTTTATCTAGATATGTGTCTATATGATAGATGGGGACGATGACAATACCATTTTTTATATAATTTACCGCAAACTCTTTTAAATTCTTTTCCATAAACCTCCGCAGGTGCTGTTTAGTAAGGAGTAGAGCGGAGGTAAACCTACCTACTCCTCACAAAATAGAATCGTAGCTTATTAATTAAATTTTTTCGTTATACAAAAATCACTCCTGCGACATCAGGATCTTTTGTATTTAGATATATTTTTCTTAGCGGGCTCTTAAGCCGTTGAAAGTTTTTCAATCATGTTCCCGTTCTTAAATTATATAAAAATAAAACGAACGCATTTTGTGCGTCCGTCTTCTTAAAATTCCTATATATAAACGGGCGACACAAAGTGTCTTCTATTCCCGTTCAAATTTTTAACTATATTTATCCTATCATAGCTTTATTTTAAAATCAAGTCTCTAACAACCAATTTTATCCACAGATAATCTTTTAGGACTTTCGGCGGGTTTTATTTGGTTTTTTGTATAAGTGAGGGTTTTGTTTTATATTCTCTTGTAAAATCAAATTCCAAAAACCCAACCAATTTTGCCACGCCTCATCTCCCAATCGTCTTTTTGTTGTGGTTTGATTCTTTTCGTCTTTTTTGAAGGTTTTCATATTCCTCAAAAGTTATCTGTTTATATACAAGCTCAACCATACGTAACAAACTCGTTGCCTGTCTCAGCGCCTCTTCATCTGAGAGGCTCTACGCCATAATTTTTGGTATAAAGTTTTTTGTAATTCTAAAATTGATTCGTCTGAAATCTGCGCCATATTTTATCTAATATTTACGGCTTCTTTTTGCTAGGTTTCTTTAAATCTCCCAAGAACTTATTTTTCTGTAAGTTCCCTCGTTGCTTTTGCAATTCTTTCAATACTCTTTCCTTAAAAACCAGTTTCTTTTTTTCTACTAAAGCTCTGAATTTACTTATTTTTGGCTCCATATCCATTGATTTTAAAAATAATAAATAACTCCTAAAAATAGCCCTACAAGTCCACCGAATAATGCAAAAAATTCCTTTTTAAGATCATTTTTTTTATCGTATGAATCCTCCTCACCATTTAGTTTCATTAAAAGCCATACCGGAGATCTATCTTTTTTAATATTACTTATTCTACCTATATCATTGTTTAACAACAATATAGTGTAAAAAATTATTACATAAATACTTCCGCCCATCTTTATGAAACCAAAGACGAGCGCAACAAGAAAAACAAATAAAAAACTACCCAAAATCTCAGCAACCCCAATGATGAACGGAAGCAATGATTTGTGACTCTTAATTACGCTTATCGCAAACCTATTAATTGCTGATATAATCAATCCGCTCAGGACAGCTCCTATATTTATCAGAATAAGTGAAACAAAAATAAATTTGATTATATATACAAAATCCATAATCTTGAAAGATAACTATTCTCTTGAAACAATAGAATCCCACCACATTTTAATTGGATATGCTATAAGGCTAAATGAAACAAAGAGTAGTCCTCCTTTCAATGTAGCGTTATCTATATTAAAACTTAACAGCATCCCAAAAAACCCGACGACCATTAAGGATACTATCAAAAGCTTTCCTGCTGGTTTTAACTTTTCTGGTTTATATTTCTTCGCATTGTTTTCATCAATCATTTCTTTAATTCTTTCTGTAGCACCAAAAATATGCCAATCTTCCTTTAAATAGCCCCTATTTCTAACTTCCTCTTCTATGATTTTTTTAGCCCTTTTTGAATCAATGCCTTCTACCTGCTTTTCTACCTTTTCAAGTATTTCATTTTCAATTTTAATAATTTCTTGTTCTTTCATATATTTATTTTATTGATGATTATTTTAGTAACAAAAAGCCCACCACAGGTAGAGACCGAAATCTCTCATATCAGTTTCCCGATATGGCAGAAGATGCGACCCTATGATGGGATCTTTATGCATCTTCTGACTTTGTGCCATACCCTATGCTTTCACATAGGGGTTAGGCAATTACTTAATTGTTAACTTTACTTTATCACTAATTTCTAAACTTTTCTACGACTTATACTCCTATATTATAGCTAATCCCCAATCAGCCAACTTAGCGCGCTATTTGAATCACCTATTTCATCAATAAGACCGTTTTCTCTTGCCATCTCGCCGAGCATTGAAGAGCCATCGGTCAATTCTACAACTTTTTCAACATCTAAATTTCTATTTGTTACCACAATCCTTACAAGGGCTTCATGCATTATTTTGGCATCCCGCATAAAATATTCGTACTCCTCGTGGGTTAATGGTTTATCAGGATCGCCCGAGTCCTTAAATTTACCGGAAGATATTTGCTGATAAGTTATACCGTCCTGTTCATTTTGCCGAGAATAATCCAAATAAGACATAGTCACTCCAATTCCTCCAATATCCGAAAACTCGCTGGCAAATATCCTGTCAGTTGCTGATGCTATAAGGTAAGCCCCAGATATAGCTCTTTCTCTTATAACAGCCACAGTAGGCTTATCTATCCCTTTTAATGCGTTCATAATCTCCTCTGAGGCGAAAGGACTGCCTCCGGGAGAATCTATCTCTACAATCACTCCCTCCATACTATCGTCGTTTTGTATGTCATTTATACAGAATACAACTTCTTCTGACGATACTGCATCATAGGCATCGGGATCATCTATTTTTTCAGAATCAGGGTCGTATAAAAAATAAGGAATTATCTCCCCCCTTATCTCTATGGTTGCAATATCTCCGCTTTTATAACACGGCAGTCCTGCAAGGTCATTCTCCTGCTGGGTAAGGCCATCTTCTACCAGAAAAAAATTGACGGCTTTTGCTCCCCAAAAATACAAAGCAGTCAAAACCACAAAAACAACCAAAACAATCTTTAAAATCCTCTTTACCTTTTCTTTTTCCATAAATTTATTTGTCTGATTTCTTACGATTATGATATTTACATAACACTTGAGCATTGCTTTCATCTGTTGCTCCCCCACGTGAATGCGCCAATATGTGGTCTGCCTCATACTCACTCCAACTGACTTGCGATTCTTTTTCTGATTTTCCTTCATTTAAACATATTTGGCAAAGCCCCTTGTCGCGACGATAGATAGCAATTTTTTGACTTTCATCAAAATTTCGCTGGTTATCTTTACTAGAAATTTCTTTATCTTGCCTTTTTACAAATTCAAAAAATAATTGTCGTAATATCTGATCCCTTATTTCAATGTTGTTCTGATCCATTTGTCTACTGGAAGAAAAAAGTAAAATATCGTTATCTTCATCTGATATATCAGACCACCTTGGATAAAATTCGTTAATAAGAAAATCGTGAAATAATCTTTTGGTCTGTTCATCTATTGTATAATTGTTTTTTAGATGCCGTAAAAGTATATAAAAGGAAATAACCACATAATCCCTGCTCAACTCTTTAAGCCCTGATTCAGCATCAATCATTGGGTCATTCTTAAATATCTCATAAAAAGTGTTCAAATTAGAAATTACCGCCCTTGCCTTAGGATCATTTTCAAATGATTCATTCCCGACTCCATCTGGAATAATTGTTTTATCAATAAATTCAGCAACAGATGAGTCCTTAAGCTCGGTGGGTCCGCCGGCGTCTTCAATCAATAAAAAACGGGTCAACAGAAGCAAGTGCTGCATTCTATTGTTATCTCGACTATATATGTTAAAAAATTTGTGCTTGTCCGGATTGTTATCTATTGGCTTATATTCTGAGAAATTAAAAGTTATATCATCTGCATATTTCACGACAAAATTTCTAACTAAACTTGCAAGTCGCGCATGTGCTATCTCCATAAAATTAAGTGACTCGCCCTGCTGTAAGCGCCAGAAGATCTCTGTAGCTATTTTTTGATGATCTGGATTGCGAGGATCATCAATCCCCTTTATCATATCTGCATCGTATTGTAATTCCTTATCAATAAATCTTTTAAATTCGACACTAAGATCTTCGTAGTGTTTATCGGGTAAATCTATATTTATGTCTTTAAGTGATTTCGGCAGTTTAAGTTCATTCGCAAAAAATTCCTGTGCAACAATAATCCGCTGTTGGCCGTCAACGACTTCATTTACAGCCTTATCACCGTTTAATCTAACCTCTCGAATAATAATCTTAGGAACATAATAACGACGAAATAAACTATCCAACAATGCTTGTTTTTTCTTAGTGCTCCATACACCTTTCCTTTGATAAGGAGGCCGAGTAACAAATTCATCAGCGTAACGATAAAAATCACCTATTGGAATAAGTTTTGGCGATACTGTGTATTCGGTTTTTGGATTAAATGACATAAATTTTTATTTATTAATTGATATTACTTTTCAATTTATTTTAACCATATAGAAGGCTAATCCTTATCTCGACTTATTGCCAGCCTAGAAATTTTAAGCCTTAGTTTAGTAATAATTTCGATACCAAGTATATTTCGAATTTTTTCGGTAACTGTATCAACATGGATTAATGTCTCCTCATCGTTTTTCGGTACTTGATGACCTAATACAAGCCCGAGGGAATTATAAATCTCATCTATTATTTTCTTCCGCTCGTCATTAAATCTAGGGTCACTTCTTGTTGCAGAAAGATAACCTTCACCTGCACCCATCTTAATTAATGCGTCTTCAAAAGGCTTTAAATCTTTCTCTATTTCTTTTGTTAACCATGCCTTATGTCTAATCCTTATCCTTACTAAATCGCCACCGATAGTTAGGGCGCCATGTGAAGGCCCATCTTTGAACAATTCTTGTAAGCCCTCTTGAGTTCTTTTCATATATTCCTCACAAAATAAAACGTGCTTATCATATACCACATCGGCCATATGCGTTGCTGTTCCCAAAATAAAATCTTGCCCTTTTTCTTGTATTTCTAATGCTCGTCTATGAGCTTCATTGTCGCGCATAATTTGCCACAAACCGAAAATTAAAGCACCTACACCGGGCGTAGCAATAAAAATTTTAACAATTTCTGTTGTTGGCAACTTTAATGCTATAAGAAAAATAATTAAAGAAAATATTCCATATATAGCATATATCCACCAACTTATGAAATTTTTAGTTTTTTCCATTTTTTATTTTATTTCCTTAAATTCTTCCCTACTAATAACTGTATCAAAAAGGCCGACATCTTCTCCCTCGTGCTTGTTAATACCTGTATAAATTAAACTCGCATCTTCATATCTCTTAAATTTATAGACTGCGTCGTTCATAAGTGCGCTGTTAAAAACTCCAAGACTTACAAGTAATTCAAAATCTTTTTGAGTTAAACCTGTAACTTTCTTAAATAACCCGGGCTCTAGTTTTGTAATCACATCTTTTAACGTTCTTTCGCGATAGTCTGTAAGATACATAAAGACCGGTATACGAGTGGCAAACTTAATAAGTTTATCCTGCACCTGTTTGCGGAGACTCTTATATTCTTTTTCTTCTTCAGTAAGCTCTTTCTTCGCTTTTTTAGATAATTCTCTGTCATTCGTCTCCTTTTTTATTTTTTTAACAGATTCAGATTTATTAATAATTGTCTCGATATCTTGATTCAAGTTTCTAAACCCTTCGATGCTCATAAGAGCGTCCATTGCTACTTTGTTATCCATCAATCTGTTTAATGTATTATTGTCGACATTCACAAGTAATGCGCTTTCCCACCGTCGTGCAAGAAGCGTAGCAGTGGTGCCGCTCATTGCCATATCTAAAATCCCAGCTGCATCAATTTGCTTCATCGCGCTACCGTCATAAGCAAGAACTGGAAGAAAACTTATAAACTCAGCTACTTTTGCCTCTGGATTAGATTCGTTTACATTTAGGCGACAGCTATATTCAGCAATTTGTCTAAGCGCTCTATTTGGCGCAAAATCAAAGACATAGCATTCTTGCTTAATAACTTCTTCTTTGTTCGGAGATTTATTGTCTAAATTTTTTACGGTCCACGGAGATTGAACACGGAAAGCAGCTTGAAAATAAGTTTCCGGTGTTGAACAATTACGAAGCATAAAAATACCCGTCCAGGGTTTAACCGTTACGCCAGTCAAGAGCTTCCCACAGGTTAAAGTAATAGTTTTTGATTCCAACGGATCTTCCATAGCCTTTAGTACTGGCGGAAGCGCCTTTATGCCAATACCTGCTCCCTGGCCGGCCGCTACAATAATTTCATAATCATGGTAAAAAATGTTTTGTTTTTTCTTAAATAAATTACGCATTGCATGACACGAAGCAACTGACGGCAAAAACCAAAGCGTATGATTTAATAAACTTAAAAGCTCTGCATGCGAAAACGGCATCGGTGGCTTTTTGGCGCCAAGTTTTAAATTGTCGATTGTTGTTTCTAAAAACGAACCCCTAATTAAATCAAGCCATTTTTGTACTTCATCTTCATAAACGAATTTTGCATTTTTACCCTTACCTTCCGCTGAGAAAAACAAATTCAGATCAAATTCGTTGAATTCGCCCTGCTGTGCTATATCAATTATTGAATCCGGAAGCTGGTATGTCATCATTACCATGCGTGGCAGAGAAGCATATGGGTTAGCAACTTTTTTATTGTTCCAAGCGTTCTTAGCTTTTTGTTCATCGGAATATGTCCAATTATATATTTGTTCCTCAATAAACTCGCCGGATGCTATTGCTCTGAACGGAGTTCCTGAAAGATACAAATATGCATCTGTTTTTATGGGTAATGTTTTTTCGTCGAGATCTTCTAGCCCTTGACCCTCGGCAAATTCCTTTTCTTTTTTATCTTCCGCTTCAAAAAGTTCTTTGGCATTCTCGCGCCACGCGCCATAATGATATTCATCAAACACAATACAATCCCATTTAGTTTTATGCACCCACTCGTTTTTTGTTTTCACTCCACCAGTGCTTTTATTTTTACCTAAATAGTCCTGAAATGAACCGAAGCACACTAAAGGTTTTTTGGTATCAATATCTTTATGCCAAAGCGTGTTCTCTGATGCTGAAATAAATTGCCAATTTTGAAAATCAACGTGCTCCTTCAAATCATCATCCCACGCGCTTTCTACCGCCGGTTTGAAAGTTATTATTAAAATTTTTGTCCATCCCATCTTTTTCGCCAGTTTATATGTTGCAAATGTTTTACCAAAACGCATTTTTGCATTCCATAAAAAATGCGGAGTTTTGCCGGAATTTTCTTTTCTATAACTCGCGAAGTAATCTGCTGTTTTTTCTACTGCAACCTCCTGTTCCGGACGCATCTTAAAATTTAGCTCTCGCGTTTCAGCACTAAACTTTCGATTTTTTATATCATTAACGGTCGATTTAACGTCCTTCGCCGTACACTTAAACCATTCTCCGTCTTTCTTCTTAATACTGCGACGTTTCAAATGCTGGTGGACTTCATGGTCTGTAAAAGCCGTGCCATCATTTCTAATAGCAATCTCTTCAAAAACGATTCTGTATTCAAGTCGGCTAGTTTTTAATTGTTCGGCAACCCGTTCTTGAGCATTGCGAACAGTATAGCCAACTTTTAATAAGCCCTTATGCGAATCAACGCCTATAAGTTCGTAGGCGTAAATAGTGGGGCTAATTTCAGGTTTTTGTGGAAAAAAATCTTTACTCATAATTATTACATTGGACGAATCATAGATTCGATAAATTCAATTTCTTCTTTTGTTAATTTATATTTTTTATATAATTTTTCATCCGTCCATGTTTCAGAAAAATCCTGCATCGGAACAAAAGAATAAACTTTTCTTGTAGCATTTTGCGATGGCTTTCTTAATAAAACAAAAAATCTAAAAAAGCGTGTCGAAATATAAGATATTACATTTTCACATTCCTTCCTAGACTTAAAGGGACCAACAACAAGATAAGTTTCAGTGCAAGCAGTTCCGGGTTCACCAACAAAGGGCTTTCCTAGTATAGTATGAGGGAAAGAATCACTTCCACTTCCTAAAAAAGGTATAAAAATCTTCCATTTATTAATGAAATCCTGATTTGCAGTAATATCTTTTTGGATAACATAACCAAAACCACCATTTTGAAAAATTTTTATGCTACTAGGAACTGACTTCGTTTTTCCTCGAAAATTCGATGATAAGCCGAAAGGTCTTCGCGTACTAATGATGCTCTCCATTGTTACCTCCTTAAGAGAGGATACTTTGTGATAAATAGGTATTGCTTCGTTATAGCGAATAAAAATATCGTTTCCTTTTTCAAGAAGTGGTCGCTCAACGCTCTTGTTTACATTTCCGCCATGATGCGTAATAACAAGACAATCTCCTCTATTATCTCTGTCCCATAAAAAATAACTTACACCCCCTTTTATCTGAACACCCGGAAAGCACTCTGATGCGTCTATAAAATCATGGATTTGTCTCATTCTATCGTCATGTAGCATTTCATCTCTAAATTCATCGAGGCCCTTGCCACCAGAGAACCACCTTGATGGAGTAATCATGCATAGAAATCGAGGATCAAGTTTTTTGGCTTGTTGAATAAATTTTTGATAAATCGGAATAGCACTTGTTCCACTACCACCAGAATCGCTTAATTGGTATGGTGGGTTGCCTATGATAACATCGAATTTCATATTATTTATTTTGTTAGGTATTTTATTATGAATAAATTGATAAGCATGAGTTTCGAGCCCTTCCTCACGCTGATATTCTGACTGGCTGGCACCACAAAACGAACACCTGCCATTCTGCCAGTCGTGTTTTGTTTTTTCAAAAAAAATACTCCCTTGTTCATTATCAAAAGAACCTAGCACAGAATATTTTCCATTAGCGGTCTTTGAGCAATATAAACTACGACGCGAAAGCAAGGAGGTTAATTCTGTAATTCCTATTCCAAAAAGCTGCTTCCCGTAAATATGTTCTATGCGCTTTTTAACATTAGGAATTTCTTCCTTTAATCCTTCTAGCAACCTTTTTGCTATTTCTCTAAGGAATACTCCCGATTTGCAAACCGGGTCCAAAAAGGTGGCATTTTTATTTTTCCAAATTTCTTTTGGGAGTAAATCCAATATCTCGTTTGCTAATTTAGGAGAAGTAAAAACCTCATCGTTGCTCAAGTTAGCAAGACAAGAAAGTACATCCGGATTATAACTAGTTTGTTTCATGATGAATTTCCAAAAAATGACGTAAGGGATATTCCTTGACTGGTTTCGGAGAAAAAACAGACTCTCCTGTGTCTGAAACTTCTTTTACAGCGAAAAGTGTTGGCGTTTTTGGATTAAATTCAGCCAATTCAGCAAACATAAAATCTCGTCTTTTTATCATACTGCCATTCACCGGCGACCATTCAGAAAAAATAATATGCTCGTTATTATCTGGCCTTCTCAAATTTGTTGCATCGCCAAGTAAAATATTACATTTCAATACAAACCGAATACTGTCCCTAAAACCGTCTTTGCATTTATCTTTATATAACTTTGAGTATATTCCATCAACAACGCCAAAAAGCCTTTCAATGCACGCCTCAACGTTATCTTGCAATATTTCCACGCCATAAACACTACCAATCGCTATAATTGCGTTTCTTTCAAATTCAGTTTGGCTAGAGGCATATTTTTCTTTTACTTTTGCAAGTTTTCTTTGAAGGATGGGTGCTAAAAAATTACCATCTCCGCAAGCCGGTTCTAAAAAACGAGACTCAATATTTTCAGTCTCGCTTTTAACCAAATCAAGCATGTCGTTAACGATATACTCCGGAGTAAAAACCTCCCCATGATCCCTGACTCTCTCTTTAGATTTAATTCCATTTGTAGTCATACTTATTGCTTTAATCTACTCTTTTTTTAACAAAACTTCAATTATACCTCATTCTTCAGATGGCTCTCACTCTTTTTTTTCGAAACATTGCACTTTAAGCAATTTCCCCTATGCCTTATTGGTCTACCACAAATTTGACAATTGAATTTCCTTTCAGAAGTTTTCGACTTTTTTAGTTCGTCAGCCACAACCTGCGACTTCATTTGCAATTCTTTATCCGACTCATTTTTTACCTCTTCCTCGGCAATAATTGATTTTAAAAAATTTTGAAACTCGCTAATTATAAATTCAGGGCTTACTTTTTGGGGAGAAACTCCATCGGGCAAAGAATTTAATAGGCGTGGTTTGCTAAGTAAGTCCTCGTCCAGCAAAACAGCAATGCCTGAATCAGTGCATTTACGAATCAACCTGCCAAACCCTTGTTTCAGCATTAAGGCGGCAAGTGGTTCATAGTATTCCGCAAAGCTATCACCGCCCCTATCTTCAATTTCTTGTTTCCTCGCTTTTAAGACAGGATGAAACGGCATACGGTAAGGAATTTTATAAATAAATAAGCTTCTCAATGCCATTCCGGGCACGTCTATACCCTGCCATAAACTTTCGGTTCCTATCAAAGCAGAATTCATACTTCTTTTAAAATCTCTAACCACACTTCCCACAGAAACGCCCCTGTTTTGCCTCAACAACCAAACGTTATTATTAGACAGAGGTCCTGATAATAAACCATACAAAGCATCCACCTGTTTATGGCTCATACAAAGAACCAAGGCTCCGCCATCAGAAGCTAAAATTGCCTTTTCTAAAAATTCTGCACTCTTTTCAAGGTGCTTGTCTTTCCCCCCAGAATAGGCAATGCCCTCTGGAACATAGAATTTTACTTGTTTTGCATAATCAAAAGAGGATTTGAGCGAATGATAACCGACTTGTTCTTTTTCAATAAAACAAGTTCCGCACCGATTAGCAAAAAAGTTAAAACTTTTATTTGCAGTCAGTGTTGCAGACGTCATAATCACCGAGGAAAAATTATCGTAAACATAATCTTTTAAGTAATGCGCAACCGAAAGCGGTGTGGCTTTAATTTCAACACTGCGACCAAACCTTTTAAGATATTTAACATATTCCTTTCCTTCGCTCAAAATACAATCGATAGGTTCAATAAATCCTTTGATGTTTTTGATTTTGACCTGCAAAATTTTCTGAACTTTGGAAGAACTGCTTTGGTCGGCAAATGTATCAATAATTTTTGCCGCATCTTTCAAATTTATTTTTATATTATTCAAGGAAGTGTTTATCGCTTCCCTCAAACCTGCTGGCACTTCGTCAAGCATTGCGTAAGTACTAAACCCATCGCTATTATTTTCTGGCACCGCCTGCGGGAGAATTAAATCAAATAAATTACCTGCGTTTGCTTTCACGCTCTTTTCTTTAGAATCAAATTCCTCAAACTTTGGGGCCAACTCAGGATTATCTCTTGCAATGCCACCCAAATAGGATTTAGCACCAGATTTACCAAACAATCTGTTAAAAAGATATTGCATCCCATCATACGAAATTATATTTTCCCAGGCAGATGTCACATCATCCTCTAAGTAATGTGCCTCGTCAAACACTAAAAACTTAGCCTCTCCAGGAAAAACAGTATGACTGTAAACTTTTTCAATCTCTCCGCCTTCTTCCAGTTGCTCTTCGTCAACCACAATTCCCGAAAGAGTTAAAGCGTGGTTAACCACAACTATATCCGCATCTTTTGCCCTGATACGTGCTTTCGCAAGAAAACATTTTTGCTTTTCATAAAGTTCGCACGTTCCGTTTCCGCAAAGCTCATCGAAATTACAAATGTCTTGTTCAATTCTTTTTGGGATTCTTTCCTTAAACCAATACGGGAGTTCATCCCAATCTCCTCTTTCTGTTTTTATAATCCAAGAAGCAATTAAAAGATACGCTAGCCTGGTTGAAAATTTAGTGCCTTCTTGCCCAAACTCATATAAAGATCTTTGCGACAACTCTGTCTGAACCTCTTTGCTAAATTCCTCAAACTTTTGCAAACATACATAATTTTTCTTTCCCTTTAACAGGGCTACACGCAAATCGGGATTTATAATATCTCTTAGGTGCGGAATTTCTTTAACAAAAAGCTGGTCCTGCAAGGCTTTTGTGTGTGTTGATATAATCACCGGCACTCCGTTTTTCATTGAAAACACAAGTGCGGGAGCAAGATATGCTTTTGATTTTCCTATTCCTGTACCTGCCTCTATAACAGCGTGTTTGTGTTCGTTGAAAGCCAAAGCAACAATTGAGGCCATTTTCCTTTGCTCTGGCCTGTCTTCAGAATAATCCATTTCAGAATCGGAAGATTTTGGAAGCAATAACGGATTAAAGTATTTGTCAATTTCAGCAACGTCAACTTTGTTGCTTTCAGTAAAATCTAACATCTCCTGTGAGGCATTTTCTTTTCTGTAAGGTTCATATGAAGAAACCAAATCTGAAATTCTATCAACCTTGGCTTCGTCCCCGGACAAAAAGTTATACCACCACCATTGGATAGATTTTGCCAGATAATTTAACGCCTCACGTTTTTTCTTGTTTCCCTTTAGGTACTCCTTTTGCAAATTAACAATTATTTCAAACTCAATCTGACTATCAGCCAGTGCTCGATGAGGCACATCTTTTATGCTAAAATATTGAGTTAAAGTAGCGGTTGAATGCCCTGTTATATTTGTGGGCAGAACAAAAAAAGCAAATTCCATTGAATCATACTTCTCATTTAATTTTAGCCCGTGCCTTTCAAGTATTGGGAAATCAAAAGAAAAACCATTATGTGCAACAACCGGTTTTTTCCCAATAAAATCTTTAAACTTAGACATAACCTCGGGCAATTTAGGAGCTCCCTTCAGCATATCTTCTGAAATCCCTGTGACTCGCTTTATGGTTTCAGGAAGCACTCCATCATACCTGACAAAAGACGAAAACGATTTTTGTATTTTATTTCCAGAAACTAAAACAGCCCCCACTTCAATTATGGAGGAATGTTTCAAGTCTAGTCCTGTTGTTTCAATATCCAAAACAACGTATTCAATATCTACTAATTTTTTTTGGAGAGGTTCCTTCATTGTTATAAGTCTAATTTAGTCCTTTTTTGACAAAAATTCAATCGGTAAGCAAAAAAGAGACCTAAATAACGGCCCCTTTTTACGACTATTTCCCCTATAAAGTCTGTCTTATCCTTTACGACCTTCTTTGTGAGGGGTATGCTTACGACACTTTGAACAAAACTTCTTCATCTCAAGTTTTTTCTCAGCTACTGCCTTGGTTTTATTTGTAAAATAATTAGTTGTTTTACAAACAGTGCACTGTATTTTTGTTAATGCTTTTTTTGTTGCCATGTGAATTTATGTAGCGGAGCGAATAAATTCATGCCGCAATTGGAACATGATATATCGTATACACTTGTTTCAATTGCGGCGATGCCGCTGTTTATATTTTCTGAGCCGATGGCCAGGATTGAACTGGCGACCTTTCCCTTACCATGGGAGTGCTCTACCACTGAGCTACATCGGCCTTTTAAATGTGGGCGCGGAGGGACTTGCACCCCCGAAGGGTAAACCCGTCAGATTTACAGTCTGATGCCTTTGCTGCTCAGCCACGCGCCCGTATTCAAAATAATAACACAAATTTCTGGGTTATTCAATGACTTTGCCATGCGCCTTTTTCCACTCTTCTATTTTTTTGTGGTCACCCCCAATCAAAACCTTTGGCACGCGCCATTTTTTGCCTTTTATCGGTTCAAAAACTTCTGGGCGAGTATACTGGGCATACTCCAAAAATCCTCCGCTCTTTGAAACTCTTTCTTTTAGTAGGGCAGGTTTTCCCAAAACTCCGGGGATTAACCTGGAAATTGTTTCTACGGCCACCATTGCAGGCAATTCCCCTCCCATCAAATCATAATCTCCAATTGAAATTTCCATATCAGCAACTTTTTGAGCCACTCTTTCATCTACTCCTTCATACCTTCCGCAAATAAAAATTATTTGATTGAATTTTGATAATTTAAAAGCTAATTTTTGATTAAATTTTTGACCCCTTGGTGTAAATAAAATTATTTTCGCTTTGTTATTATTTTTTTTTATTTGTTTTACGGCTTTGAAGATAGGCTCCACTTTTAAAACCATTCCCAGCCCCCCACCAAACGGCCTATCATCCACTGTTCTGTGACGGTCTTTTGTCCATTTTCGTAGATCATGCAAATTTATTTTGATAAACTTTTTTACCTGCGCCCGTGCAATCAAACTCTCGCCCAAATAGGACTTAAATATTTCCGGAAAAATTGTAATTATATCAAATTTAATCATACAAAAACCGTGCTAATCATAGCACGGTTTTTGCTTTCTGTAAACGAGTAATTCACCCGTTAAAATTACAGAGAAATGTTATCTATATCGTCTGAGGAAGGTTTCCTCTCTGCTCTTGGAGCACGTCCGCCTTCTGGTTCCTCAATTTTGAGGTTGACTCTGGCGTGGTTCTTTAGCCCAACAATTCGGACCAAATTCCTGATTGCCTTGGCTGTTGATCCTTCTCGGCCAATAATTTGGCCCATATCCTCTGGGTTTACTTTCAAAGAAAGCAATACTCCCATTTCGTCAACTTTTCTTTCAACTTTGACGTCTTCAGGATGGTCAACTAATTCCTTGACAATGTACTCAAGAAAATCTTTGTCATTATCTGCTGCCATGATTTCCTAAGTTATTTATCATTAATCGTAATTCTTCGCGACCTTTAGATTTTATTTTATTATACTTTTTTATCAGAAGATGTCAATCACTTTTTCTCGGGCTTAGCTTTCTCTTTAGGTGTTTCTGGAGCTGACTCCTCTGCTGGTTTTTCGGCTTCAGCTTTTTTTGCTTCTTCCTCTGCTTTAACTTTGGCTCCTGCTTCTTCCTTAGCCTTGGATATTTCTGCTTTTTTCTTTGTACTTAATTTTGAAACGTGTATTTTTTTACCTTCTATAATTTTTTCAGAAACTAGCAAGTTGTGAATTGATTCAGATGGCTGGGCTCCTTTTGAAATCCAATATAAAATCCTTTCTTTTTTAAGATTCTTCCTTTTAGTCAAAGGATCCACATACCCCAAATCCTCCAAAGCTCTTCCGGCCTTTGAAGACTTTCTTTTATCTGTCACAACTACCCTAAAAAACGGCTGATTCTTTTTCCCTTTTCTTGTAAGTCTAATTACTAGCATTTTAATTAAATTTTTATAGCGAGGCAATAAGCTTTTTGCAGGCCTCAGAGACACGAAGTGCCTGATAGCCGGAAAAAAGTTTGTTGCCGAGCGAAAAATTATTTCCAGTTTTTTACTTTTAAAGCTGATATTGCAGCCTCTTCTTCGGCTTCTTGTTTTGATAAGCCCTCTCCTTCTGCCACCAACTCCTTTTCCAGAAATACTCCCACTACAAATTTTTTCTCGTGGTCAGGCCCGGATTCGCTTAAAACCTTATAAGTTGGTGTAATCGACACTTTTTCTTGAGCTTTTTCTTGAAATTTTGATTTTGAATCTTTATAGGACCCTTCTTTTATTATTTCCGGTAATTTTGAAAGTAAATATTTCTTAAGAAATTTATCTACAGGCTCATAGCCAGAATCCAAATACAATGCTCCTAAAAATGCCTCAAAAGTGTTTGCCAAAATGTATGCCCTTGCCTTCCCTTCTTCTTTTGCTTCTCCTCTTGATAACAAAAGAAAATCATTAAAGCCCAGTTCATCGGCAAGTTTACTCAACATTTTAGCATTAACCAGGGCCGCTCTCCAGTTAGTCAGCTCTCCCTCGGGCTTACCAGGATAATCGTTGTAAAGATGATCTGTGACAATTAACTCCATTACAGCATCTCCCAAAAATTCTAATCTTTCATTGTGTTCTAATTTAAATCCCGGATTTTCGTTTAAATAAGACCTATGCGTGAACGCCTGCGTTAAAAAATCTTTATTTTTAAAATTAACTCCTAATTTTTTTTCTAAAATTTCAAAATTATTCATTTCCTTCTTGTTCGCCTAATTGTTTGTACACTGTGCCCAAAACACCGTTCACAAATTTTCCCGATGTCTGACCTGAAAATGTTTTTGCCAGTTCAATTGCTTCGTTTATGGCAACCTTTGGCGGGACTTCTTCTTTGTTAGAATGTAAAAGCTCAAATAATCCCATTCGCAAAACATTTCTATCAATTATTGCTATTTGGGTTATTGGCCATTCGGGCGCCGCTTTTTCTATAATTTTATCTAAGCATTGCATGTGCTTTACAACTCCGTCAACCAAGCTCCATATAAAATCCAATTCTTCCAGACCGGGACCAAAATCCTTTATGTTCCTTTCAACAATATTTTTTAACTCATGCTCTTTTGCCGCCTGCCCACCTGCAGGCAGGTAGAAATCCCATTCATATAAAGATTGTAAAACTATGCTCCTTGATAAATGGCGGGAAGCCATAATATAAATTGGAAATTAGCTTTTTGACAACTCTTCCATTGTTAGGGGTTTGTCTTTATTGGCCTCTTTCTCTACTTGTTTAATTTCTTTTTCCCTATTTTTCTTCTCTTTTTTAGTAAGCTGAGATAAAACATTGACAACTTCCTCTCCTTTATAATGACCACAATTTTTACAAACCGTGTGCGATAAAACTGGTTTCTTGCATTTGGGGCACACATTCAAACCAACCCGCTTGATGTATTTATGCATCCGAGTCTTGCCTACCTTTGACCTTGTGTGACTATGTCTTGGAACTGCCATGTCAAAATTTAAAATTAATTAAGTATATATAGTTTAGCAAACAATTTTCATTTTGGCAAGTGCTAAAGCCACCCAGTTAGACGGAGTGGCTTTTAAACTAGTTTTTCTAATACCTATTAAAATGGGCTCCACTCTTTCCAAAACGGTAAATCTTTGGATTTTTCTGTTCCGAGTAAAATACTTTTTGCTGATATGCAACAAGCGATATCATCGCAAACCTTCAGCCTGGATATATAAGTTTTTGGGTCTCTATATATATGCTTTGTGGAGCCGATAGTGTAAACCGTACCTTCGTTCCCTGGCTCACTACTAAAATCTCCAAATATCCAAGTGTATCCATTATTTTTTTTATTTATTGGATTTATACCTGAACAAGCGTAAGGCGTACCATCATCCTCATAGCACCGAGAAAAATCTATAAAATCAATTGGCTCTCCCAAAGCAACATTGTCGGAAATATCGTATACTACTGTTGGAGCTGGATGTGGATATGAAAAAGCATAAGCTCCCTCATAGTTAACCCAGTCTATAGTTTGACCTTCTAAATCTAAGACTTTGACCCTCCAGTAATAATCAGTCTGGTAATTTATATAACTGCAGTTTTGCCCTTGCGCGCACGCGTCGGTGCTATGCGACAATTTTGGTAAAACGACTTTCTGTACGCTTTTTCCAGTTCCCGCCACCATACCTGTGTCAAATATTATATTATTAAAACCTTCATCAGTACTAATCTGCATTTGGTGGAAGATGTCTTCACCACTGCTCAAATTGGCATAACTCCATCCAAATATCACAACTCCTCCAGCCATACCTGTGCAAGGTGGTCCCTCGGTAACCTGCAAACCATAAGCATAAGGAATGCCTTCTTGGCAGTCTTCTGGTACAAGGCACAGCGCTCCACCTCCGCCAGGCACGCATCGTATGCCTTTACAACTTGTAAGATAGTTTGTACAGGTTGGCCCTTCTTCACAAGTAACTCCTGCACTATCATCATCCACGCATTTCCCTTCCTCATTACATCTCGGTCCACTTTGACACTCTGAGTCACCATTACTTTTAAAATCACACAAGTTATCACCTCCGCCTGGTACACATTGATCATGTTCATTACAGCTAAAATCAGTATTTTCACATTCTTCATCAGAACCACAAGCAATCCCACCACCGTTTTCTACACATTGCATATCACTGTTACAACTTGGTTCGTTTTGACATTCAAAGCCACTTCTGCACTCACGTCCGCTTCCGTCAGCTTTACACTGATCAAATTCATTACATCGCGGAGACTGCACATCCTTACAATCTTGCAATGCACTATAAACATAACAAGGAATCCCTGTAATTCCGCCGGGAACGCATCTAAAATATTCATCACAGGTATAATTTGCAGTTACAGCTTCATCACATTCCGCATTGTTACTACAAGATTTACCTCCGCCCCCAATAGCGCACTGAAGAAAACCAGAACACCCTTTTTGATTCATTCTGCAGTCTGTAACATTATCACAAGCTAATCCTGTTCCATAAATTGTGCATTGTCCATCAATAGTACACCGAGTCTCTGCTTTTTGGCAGTCGTAATCTTCCTCACAATTACGCCCTATTCCACCTGGCACACATTTATTGTTTTCATCACAACTAGTGGAGACTCTTTCACATTCTTGATCACTAAGGCAGGCAATCCCTGTGCCCTCTTTTGTACACTTTCCACCTTCGCATCTCGGACCAATTTGACAATCAAGATTACTGGTACATTCTTTCCCTCCACCATCAGGAACGCACTGGTTATAGGGACTGCAGGTAGTAAGAGCTCCCGGAGGATAAACTGGCGGGTTGTCACCAGGTCCAGGATCTGGATCAGGTCCAGGATTATTTCCTTCGCCTCCTCCCCCTCCATCACAAGAAGTACAAACCTGGTCAAATGTTGGAGGCTCACATCCACCTTCTATCGCGCACGTACCAGGAAAATTTACTGTAATAGTACAATTTACCCCACCAAGACACCCAGTATCCGCACTCACGGTTTGAGGTATGCCACAAGGCACTCCTATAAATTTTGTTCCAATAACACCGCAATAAGAACCCGCAGAGCATCCTGTGCAATCTCCCACACAGTTTGGAGGAGCTATACAATTATCTCCATTAGAACAAGGAACACCTATAGTTTCGCAAGGAACATTAGGGTGGTCTTCACATCTGCCTACAAACGCGCCGCCTTGTATACAATCGCTTCCATCGGCACATATTCCACCTGGATTATTGCAAGGGTCTCCACTCCCAGAACATTTAGTCTCATTACTATAGCCTGTTAAGTTACACCAGCTTGCACTCCCACAAAAGGGAGCTTGTCCCGGATATTGTAAAATAGCCATCCCTTCTCCACAATTTAAGTTTTCGCATTCAGAGCAATCTCTACAGCCGTTACATTGTAAAAGTTCGCCATAATACAACATATTGCAACCCAAAAGATCACACGCACTTAAAGACGGTACTCCAGGAGCTACATCTATTGGAGTGTCATCGCAAACATCACATCCTGGTGGCAAAGGGTCTGTTGTCTGGCATGCAAAAACTGGTGGTATAGAAGGAACACAACTCGATCCACAATTTGATAAGGTTTGCCAATTCCCCCCTGATGCTATACAAGTCCACGCACTACCACCTGATGATATATCGCACCTGCCCTCAAACATACCAGGTAAAACTTCCTGCTGAAGTATATCACCGCTACAACGTTTATTTCCGGTGGGATATAAGTTTGCAGGGTATGTACAATATCCTACCTGAACTTTTTCATCATCTGGTGCATTAGAATCTATAATCGTCTCAATACAGTGATCTTGTTCGCATCCACGCTTTACCCATTTTTGATAGATAATATCCATTCCAGATTCAGCTGCTGCTTTTGCACACCAAAAAGAAGGATCTCCTGCATCATTTTGCAAAGGTCCGCTTATACCGCATTCTTGTTTTAACACTGAAAGAGGGTCTCCGCAGGTCTTGCTTAATGGATTACAAAAAGGCTTCATTGTATATAAATTTTGAGCAGGCATAAATATGTCTATCCCACAAACATCATATTCAGGTTTTGGTTCACAGTCCGAATTCTTTTTACAAGGTGGACCTGCCTCCTCTATTTTTATTTCTGCTTCCATTACAGGGGCGTTTGGATCTGGAGATTTATTACGATAAGTTTTACTATAGGTTTGGCCTGCTTTATAAAGAAACCCATTTATAAAAATATCTGTTTTTGCTTTTATTTCTATTCCCAACCATAAATTATCATCGATACCTATAGGACAATCTAAAATATTTTTCTCTCCAACCTCAATCTTGTATGTACCAATCTCTGTTGCACTCATAGCATTTAGTCCTTCTGGTGGATTTTTCGATCTTGGTCCACACCAAGGTCCATTACTCCACCACGCATCTCCCCACCAAGTAAACCAAGATTCACCACTTTTTGTTACATTTGAATACCGACCACCCTTCGGAGTCGTATAATGATAAATATCATTTTTAGGTGTTTTAACATATAAATCATAATCTGGATAAATACTACCATTAATTGCATTTCTATGATCTGGCAACGAAAAAGAAGTCCATCCTACAACTACATAAAATTTATATTCTACTGCACCAAAAACTACTTGTGGTAAAAACAAAAAAGAAAAAAACAAAATTAAAAAAAGTTTTTTTTGCATTTAACTAAAATAAATATTATTTTAATTTGCAGATTTATATTTTTAAAAACCTTATTGATTAATAGGTGGGATAACAATCGATAGCCCTTCTAGTTGTCCGCTTGGCAAGGCTATTGCTCTAATATCTATAACATCGCCCTTTCTAATGTCTTGAAAACTAATTTCTTCCTGAATTGGAAAACTTCCTTCAGTGGCAAGATAACTTTTAAAAGAATATATTGTAGCATCGTCTCTAATTTTAATTGCTAACGATTCTCCCTCTGAAACTAATGAAATAATTTTTCCATCTATAGACGTTACTTCTCCTGAAGCCATAATTGAGGTAATCACCTTTGACCCTAATGCCTCTGGCAGTGAAGCACTATCTATGCTTTCCTCTGTTTTATAAGTCAACCCAATTCCACCGCCAATTACAAAAATCAAAATTCCAATAATTACCAGTATCACCAAATTTATCTTGCTCATATAAAACTTATTTATTAATTATTAGACCCACTTGCTGGTGGCAAAATAATAACTGTTTTACCTTGTATTTCTCCGTCCATAGAAACCTTCAAGCTTATGTTTAAATAGTCTCCTTTTTTAATCTCACTAAAATTCGCTTGCTGTTGTGTGGGGCTCTCTGACGCTGACGAATTGTTAAAAGAATAAACCTGAGCATTTTCATCAATAGGAACCGTTAAACTAGCGCCACTAAAGCTTATTAGAACATCTCTCCCATTTATATCTAAAACCTCTCCATAGGCAACAATAGAAGGTATAACATTAGAACTCAATTTTTCTAATGCGGACGCTTTTAAAAGTTCCGGTGCATCTTTTTGCATTTGGTAAAACACACCAACCGCTCCACCAATAACAAAAATTATTATTCCAACTATAATTATAACTACTATGTTTGATTTACTCATTTTTTTTAAATAAAATTTAGTTTATATTTTCTAATTATATCCTTTTAAAAAAGCAAAACAAATAATCACCCTGTGGATAACTTTTCTGGCAAAAAGTTCTCCTATGTATCTTGCACGGCCCTAATTTCCTCAAATTCGCAAAATGCGCTTTTGTAGGATAGCCCTTATGTTGCAAAAACCCGTATTTAGGGTATTTTTTATGATATTTTTTCATAATTCTATCCCGCGTAACTTTGGCTATAATAGAAGCCATGGCAATTGATAAAACTTTTGAATCCCCTTTTATAATAGACTTTTGTAAAATATCAGAATTAATTTTAAAATTTCCGTCTATCAATAAAAAATCAGGATGCAGTTTTTTTATGGATTTTTGCATTGCCAATTTTGAAGCTTCTAAAATATTTATTTTGTCTATCACTTTTTCTGAAACAATCCCAACCCCCCATTTTATATATTTATTTTTTGTTAAAACTTTATACAAACATTCCCTCTGTTTTTCAGAAAGTTTTTTTGAGTCATTTATTTTTTTAATATTTTTTATTTTTTTGTAATCTAAAATCATTACAGTGGCCGCCACAACTGGCCCAGCCAAAGGTCCTCTGCCTGCTTCATCCAATCCGGCAATAAACTTATATCCTTTTTTAGATAACTTTTTTTCTTCACTAAAATTCGGGTATTTCATTGCTGTATTGTAGCATAAAAAAACCGCGGAGCAGATCTATTGCACGCATGCAATAGTATCCGCTCAACGCGGCTCGGCAATCTGGAGCAAATGCTTCTTCGTCTTGCTTTGTTATGGAGCACGGAGGGTAACATCCCTAACTCTGCAAAAATAGAAGGAAACCAACCGGTACGCGCAATGCTCTGAGATCGCCCTTTTGCCCCGTGGCTCGGGGCTGGGTAGTTTGCACTCTAGATAAAATATATCATACAAAAAATGCCTTGTCAAGTTGTTAAACTATTTCAATTTGATAATATAAATGATTAATATGCCAAAATTTACACATTTACACGTTCACAGTCACTACTCTCTTTTAGATGGTCTAACAAAAATAGATGATCTTTTAGATCGCGTAAAAGAACTGGGTATGGAGTCTGTTGCCATAACTGACCACGGCGTAATGTACGGGGCTGTTGAGTTTTATAAAAAAGCAAAAGCAAAAGGTATAAAGCCTATCATAGGATGCGAAGTTTATGTTGCCGCAGGTAAAATGCAGGACAAGCAACCCGGCATAGACAGCGTAAGATACCACATGATTTTGCTGGCAAAAAATGAGCAAGGATATAAAAACCTTGTAAAACTTGTAAGTAAAGCACATTTAGAAGGATTTTATTATAAACCAAGAATTGACGAAGATTTATTAAAAGAGCACGCGGAAGGATTGATTGGTATGTCAGCTTGTCTGCAAGGCAAAATTCCAAGATTGCTAATGTCAAACAAAAATGAAGAGGCCGAAGCCTTGGCAAAATATTATGAGGAGCTATTTGGTAAAGGTAGTTTTTATTTAGAACTCCAGCCTCATCAAAAAATACCAGAACAGCTTACCTTAAATAAAAAGCTTATAGCACTTTCCCAAAAAACCGGTGTTCCTTTGGTTGCCACAAATGACATTCATTATTTAAAAAAAGAAGATTCTGAAGCACAGGACATTTTAATGTTGATAAATACAGGCGCTGACATTAACGACCCAGAAAGATTATCTATGACCCAGGATGATTTTTCTATGATAAGCCCAGAAGAGATGGCAGAGTTTTTTAAAGATGTACCGGAAGCCATTGAAAATACGCAAAAAATTGCCGAGAAGTGTAATTTCAATTTTGAACTAGGAAAAACAAAGCTTCCCCACTTTCCTGTCCCCGAAGGAAAAACTGCAGAGCAATATCTCACAGAACTTTGTGAGGCTGGATTAAAAAAAAGATTTGGTTCAATTGCGCACGAAGAGCAAATAAAAACAATACGCGAAAGGATGAACTATGAATTATCTGTTATAAACAAAACAGGTTTTGCCGGATATATTTTGATTGTGCAAGACTTTGTGAATTGGGCAAAAGAGAACAGAATTATTGTAGGGCCCGGAAGAGGGTCTGCAGGAGGCTCTTTGGTTGCATATTTAACCAACATTACTAACGTTGACCCCATAAAGCACGATTTGCTCTTTGAAAGATTTTTGAATCCAGAAAGAATTTCTATGCCAGATATAGATATGGATTTTGCCGACAGAAGAAGAGACGAAGTTTTAAAATATGTTTCCGACAAATATGGCCAAGACCACGTTGCCCAAATTATAACTTTTGGAACAATGGCAGCTAGAGCTGTTATAAGGGATGTGGGCAGAGCTTTACAATACACATATTCCTACTGCGACCAAATGGCAAAAATGATTCCTCTGGGAATGGACCTGAATGAAACCCTAGAAAAAGTTGACGAGTTTAAAGACAGATATGAAACTGATGAAATGGCAACCCGATTAATTGACCTTGGTAAAAAGCTTGAAGGAGTTGCCCGCCACGCTTCCACGCACGCCTGCGGGGTTGTGATTTCAGCTGAACCGTTAACAGACATTGTACCCTTACAAATGCCTACCAAATCCGATTCTGGAGTTATCACCCAGTTTGAAGGTCACAGCATTGAAGACCTGGGGCTTTTAAAAATGGATTTTTTGGGCCTAAAAAACCTTACTATAATAGAAGACACTCTATCCCGTATTTATGTTATACACAATAACTTAAAAATTGACCTAGATAACATTCCCTATGACGATGCAAAAACTTATGAGCTTTTGCAAGAAGCCATAACCACATCTGTATTTCAGCTTGAGTCTGATGGTATGAAAAGATATTTAAAGGAACTGCACCCCACTACTTTTGAAGATATTACTGCCATGGTGGCTCTATATCGCCCAGGACCAATGCAGTTTATCCCTGACTATATTTCCAGAAAGCATAGTGGGCAAAAAATAGAATATCTACATCCTAAACTGGAACCTATCTTAAAAGACACACAGGGCATTTGCATTTACCAAGAACAGTTAATGAAAATTGCTCAAGAAGTTTGCGGATTTACTTTAGGAGAGGCAGATGTTTTGAGAAAAGCCGTAGGTAAAAAAATAAAAGACCTTTTAGACGCCCAGGAACAAAAATTTGTTGACGGAGCCGTAAAAAATGGCGCATCTAGAAAAGTAGCAAAAGAATTGTGGAACTGGATTTTACCTTTTGCTTCTTATGGGTTTAACAAGTCCCATTCAGCAGCTTACGCCACCATAGCTTACCAAACAGCTTATTTAAAGGCTCACTATCCTGTTGAGTTTATGGCTTCGGTTTTAACATCTGAAAGAAATGACGTGGAAAGAATTGCATTCTTAATAGATGAATGCAAAAAAATGGATGTTGAAGTTTTGGCCCCAAACATAAATGAATCTCTAAAAAACTTTACAGTCGTAGAAGGTAAAAATCAAATCCGCTTTGGAATGTTGGCAATTAAAAATGTGGGAGTAAATATTGTAGACGCAATTGTAGAAGAAAGAAAAACCAATGGTCCATTTAAATCAATTGGAGACTTTATTTACCGCGTAAAATCAAAAGACTTAAATAAAAAATCCATGGAAGCGCTTATCAAAGCCGGTGCTTTTGATAAGTTTGAAGAAAGAAACAAGCTTTTGCAAAATCTGGAAAAAATGCTGGAAATTGCCAGAGAAAACAACAAAAATGGCAACTCAAATCAAATAGGACTTTTTGCCAATTCAGCGGTTAAAATAACCCACACTATAAAACTAGACCCCGCCACTCCAGCCGGCAACTTTGAAAAGCTGGGATGGGAAAAAGAATTACTTGGACTATATGTAAGTTCCCATCCTTTAAACGATTTTAAAAAACTTTTTGAAAAAAGAACTACTCCTATAATAAAAGTTGACGCTTCGTTTGTAAATAAAAAAATAATTCTGGGAGGTTTAATTTCCAGTATAAAAAAAATTATCACTAAAAAAGGTCAGCCTATGCTGTTTATGAAATTGGAAGATTTAAGCGGCAAAATGGAGGTGGTAATATTCCCTAATCTTTTAGAAAGAAATCCTGTAGCCTTGCAAGAAAATAAAATTGTCTTTATTGCCGGACGCGTTGATGATAGAAATGGTGAAATAAAATTAGTAGCCGACGACGTCCAGGAAATCATTCACAAAGAAGCCTAAAACATAGCCAAGCTAAACGGCTCAGATGCATCTGAGCCGTTTGTTTTTATACGTGTTTTTAGTTTAGTGTCAAGGCTTTATTCTCTACAACAAGGGTGGTAAGATTAAAAATACTTAAAATTTAATATAAAAAATATGTCAGAAAAAATAGATTCTATAAGGCATTCTTTATCTCACTTAATGACCATGGCGGTTTTGGAGATCTATCCCAAAACAGGCTTGGGCGTTGGACCCACAATTGAAAATGGATTTTACCAGGATTATGACACTTCAAAACCCATTACTCAAGAAATGTTAGAAAAAATTGAATCTAGGATGCGTGAGCTCATAAAAGAAAACATCAAATTTGAACAACATAACATGACTTTTCCCAAAGCTTTAGCTTTTTACAAAAAAGATAAATACAAAACAGAGCTTATAAAAGACTTGAAAAAGAAGGGGGAGAAAAAAGTAAGCTTTTACAAATCTGGTGATTTTGAAAATCTTTGCTCGGGACCTCATGTTAAAAATACTAGTGAAATAAGTCCCAAAGCATTTAAGCTTACTAAAATTGCTGGGGCTTACTGGAAAGGCAATGAAAAAAATAAGATGTTGACCCGCATTTATGGGGTGGCTTTTGAAACAGAAAAGGAATTGGCTGATTATATGACGATGATGGAAGAAGCAAAAAAAAGAGATCACAGAAAGCTCGGAAAAGAATTAGACTTGTTTTGCTTTTCAGAATTAGTGGGTCCGGGTCTTCCCCTTTTTACTGCCAAAGGAACAGCCATAAAAGAGGAACTTCAAAGAGAAGTTGAAAAAATTTGTAGGAATCATGGATTTGAAAAAGTTTCTACACCGCACTTAGCAAAAATAGATCTTTATGAAATTTCGGGACATGCTAAAAAATTTGCAGACGAGCTTTTCCATGTGACATCGAAAATGGGCCATAAGTTTGTAATGAAGCCCGTGCAATGCCCCCATCAAACCCAAATCTATGCATCTAGGCCAAGATCCTATAGAGACCTGCCCATACGATATATGGAGTCTGAAAAACAATACAGAGCTGAAAAACCAGGCGAAGTTGGAGGATTAACCAGAGTGTACGCAATAACCTGCGAGGACGGACATACTTTCTGTACAAAAAATCAGGTGAAAGACGAAATAAAAACCTTAGTCAATATTATAAAAGAGTTTTACACTTCAATAGGTCTTTGGGGCAACCATTGGGTTTCTTTGTCCACCAGAGGAAAAGATTCTAGCAAATATATCGGCGAAAAAAAAGATTGGGATATGTGCGAGAAAATTTTAAAAGAGGTTTCCGAAGAAATGAATTTAGACGCCAAAAAATGCCCTGGTGAAGCTGCGTTATATGGGCCTAAATTAGATTTTATGTTCAAAGACGCTATTGGAAAAGAAGTTCAAATTCCCACTGTTCAAATTGATTTTGCAACTCCTAAAAAGTTTAATCTAGCTTATGTAGACAAGGATGGAAAAGAAAAAAATCCCGTTATGGTGCACCGTGCCATTTTAGGATCTTACGAAAGATTTTTAGCCTTGATAATAGAACATTATGCTGGGGCATTTCCTGTATGGCTATCCCCCGTGCAGGTTGCTGTAATACCTATTTCTGAAAAGCATGATAACTATGCCAAACAAGTTGAAAAACAATTAAAGGATAATAATATTCGCGTTGAAATAAAAAGTGCTGACGAAACCCTGGGTAAAAAAATTAGGGAATCTGAAATGCAAAAAATCCCATATCTTTTAATCGTGGGCGACAAGGAAATTTCTGCTAATGCTGTTTCTGTAAGAGAGCGCGGCAAAGGTGATGCGGGACAAATGCCTTTAGATAATTTTGTTGCAAAAATTAAGCAAGAAATCATTAATAAAAAATAGTGAACGAACTTTCGCCCCTAACAAAAAAATTGATCTCCAAATATACGCTTGCCCAAGAGCAGGAGTCTTTAAAATCCGGATCTGTTACCATACATGTCGACGAGGTTGCCTTGAGAGTGGCTGCTTTTTATGAGCAAATAAGAACAATTGTAGACTGGAAAGAAGAGCACCTGATGCGTAGAGCAGCAATTATAAGAAAACTAAAAAGAAGGTTTTTTGATTTAGAGATGAATAACTTTTTAGATACAAACAATGTGGCAGAATCTCTTGTTCTAGAATTAATAAGGGGCGGGCACTTCCCCAATGACAAAATAAAAGAATCAAAAATACTGGACGTTCAAAAAATAATTGATAAATATGTTTTTATTTTAAAAAATAATCCTGAAAACAAATCTGGTAAAGCCGGACTTAGATTTTATAACTGGCTAATAGAAGTGGCAGCCTGCGAAATAGAAGAGGCCTTGGCTCCGTCTATTAGAGAGATGGCGCTAGTTGATTATATGTTTGAATCAATGAAAGAAAAAATAAAAATTTCTGAAAAAATATATGAATCTAAAATTTTAAAGCGCGAAGAAACAAATACTCAAATCTATATTGCGGTTTGTCTGGCCTTATTTAAATTTGATAACCCTATAATCAGTTATAATTTAATAAAACAAAAATATCCCGAATGGCCGAATGCGACTGAGCCTTTGGTAAAAAGAATATCGCAAAATATTTTTGGCATATGGCAAAATATAGAAAAAGAGCTTTCGCATCCATTGGGCAATAAGTTTTATAACGTGTGCGAAAAATATGATACTCCTTATTTACTAATGGGAGATATATTATCCATTAATAAAGCTTCCGAAATTATAAAAGAGATTTCCGAGCCTTCTAATTTAGAGCGTTTTATACGAAATATTTATACAAAAAGGCTGGGCAGCCTAAAATCAAGAATATCTAGGGCTGCCATCTACTCAACAGTTTCCATCTTTCTCACAAAGGTTTTATCTTTGGTCTTGTTGGAAGTACTGATAGAAGGAGCTCTTGGGAATAAAATAAATTTTCTGATATTGGGATCTGACGTTCTAATACCAACACTTTTAATGTTTTTAATAGTAGCATCTGTTAAGCGCCCATCAAAAAAAAATATAAACATAGTAATAATGGAAACCATGAAATTGGCCTACAAAAGAGACGTAGATGATTCCTACGAAATAAAATTACGCAGGAAAAGAAGTGCCGGCGTAAAAACAATGTTATCTCTTTTATATGTTTTTTCAGCTTTTATAACCTTTGGGGCCATATATTATATACTTCACTCCCTTGGATTCCCATTAACTTCAATTTTTATAGATATCATATTCATAGCTTTAATTTTATTTGCAGGTACAGCAGTTGCAAAACGCGCCCAAGAGCTTACAATGGAAGAAGAGAAGGAGGGTTTTTGGAGCTTTATTTCAGATGTCTTTTTTCTGCCTATGCAGGGTCTTGGCAGATGGATTTCTCACAAATGGAAAAAATATAACGCTATCGCAGCCTTTTTCAACGCCTTAATAGACATGCCCTTTTCAGCCTTTGTGGAATTTATTGAAAGATGGAGGTACTTTATAAAAGAGCGCAAAGAAGAAATTCGTTAATATTATTAAATCCTGCCAACAATCAGGTAAAAAATATGAAAAACATATCTAAATTTTTTGTCATGGCAAGCATTGCTGTTTTAGTGCTTGGCATAGGAGGTCCCGTGTTAGCTCAAGATAGCACTGCAAGCACGCCTGAGCAAGTTTCAGCTCAAGAACTTGGAGTTTCCTCACCCACAATGCTTCCTGGAGACTTTTTTTATTTCTTAAAAGATTGGAGCAGAGGCCTACAATCTTTTTTCTCTTTCGGAAATTTAAAAAAAGCTGAGCTACAACAACAGTTTGCTAACGAACGATTATTAGAACTCCAGAAATTAGTTAATGAAGGGACTGTAAGCCAAGACGTCTTAGACAGAGCCACAGAAAAATATAGTCAAACAATGGACAAAATTAAAGCAAATACTGACAGAATAAAAAATACCGCAGAAAATGATAAAGACGTAAACAGCTTTTTAGAAAAGTTTGCAAACCAACAGGTTTTACAGGAAAGAATATTACAAAGACTTCAAAACCAGGCATCTGAAGATACCGCCCAGAAAATAGAACAAGCCAGGGAGAGACATATGGAAAGATTTGGAGAAGTAATGCAGAAACTTGAGACGAACAAAGAAATGATAGCCGAAAGAGTACAAAGTGCACTCCAAAATGCTGGAGAAGAAAAT
>Ga0268277_1000124_pt1 | contig 61478 bp, 43 predicted proteins | sample saktaG_5_FD_190132 | JGI IMG/M metagenome (GOLD analysis project Ga0268277, IMG submission 190132) | Saline water microbial communities from Sakinaw Lake, British Columbia, Canada - sak_2010_1_5_50m | ecosystem: Environmental > Aquatic > Non-marine Saline and Alkaline > Saline ... | reverse complement strand
TCACGGCGGTTTTTTGACAGGGAAGGAAAGGAGTCAAAATCTACTCTTGACTCATCTTTGTTTATTCCCATAAATTGCATGTAGGAAATCAATATTGTAACTCCGTTGTCAATTTTCAAAGTTCATATAACTGATATTATGTTGCGAGTTTGGCAAAGGTGGGGGCGCGGGATCAAATTCTTGTCTTTATATCGGCATTGAACTGAACAGCGAGCGTATTATTCTTCGAATTACTTTATTCCCCGCAACTTGTTGCGGGGAGCTTCAATGTTATTTTAGGGGTTAAAGAAAAACCTCTTGGAGGGAAACTCCTGTTAAAAACTTGTTTACTTACCTTGTGTCTTCAGTATTTTTGAGGGAATATCAGGGGATAATTTATAATCATCAGAGCCGGCTGGAAGAAATACGGTGTCTCCCTTTACTGCATTTACTTCTCCGTTATTAAACGTAATGGTCAACCTGCCGTCGAGTATGGAAATGATGGAGAAGTTATCAGGCACAGTTTGAACGACTTCCTCGCTGATTTCCAGTAATTCAGAGACGAAATAGGGGCAATTAACCAGTACGGTTTTTTTGTTTTCGCCTTCATAAACGGTAATTTCTTCGATCTTTTTAGTGTCAGTAGAAGAAAAGTTGATGACATCCAGCGCCTTTTCAATGTGCAGTTCCCTTGAGTTTCCCTTTTTGTCCACCCGGTCCCAATCGTATAATCGGTAGGTGATATCGGAGTTCTGCTGGATTTCGGCCAGCACAATCCCGCGGCCTATGGTATGAACTGTTCCAGCGGGGATAAAAAAGGTGTCTCCTTCCGTTACCGGGACAGTATTGAGACAGTTTTCCAGAGACTTATCCTCAAGAGCTTTACGAATTGCTTCCCGTGTAACCCCTTCTTTCAAGCCCAGGATGATGCTTGATCCAGGTTCTGCATGAATAATATGCCACATCTCGTTCTTCCCTGAATCGTGCGTATCCTCGTGGAGTGAAACATATCTATCATCCGGGTGTACCTGCACCGAAAGGGTATCCTGTGCATCGATAAATTTTACCAGAAGGGGGAACCTGCCATCTTCAAAAGGTGATATTCCGTAAAGCGCGCAAACCTCAAACAGGGTCTTTCCTGCCAAGGGGCCGTTGGCAATGACGCTTTTTTCCTCGGGGCGGATAGTAAGCTCCCAGGATTCACCGATAGGAACATCAGGCGGAAGGTTCTTGCCGAGGAGCGTTTCCAGTCGTCTTCCCCCCCACGGCTTTTCCTTGAAAATAGGCTTGAGTATGAGAGGGTAGGGTGAAACGTTTTTTGTATTTTCCATTATTCCATATAATTTAGATTTGCCAGTCTCGTGAAAAGTCATAAAACTACACCATTTGTCATGCTGAACTTGTTTCAGCATCTAGTCATTGCAGTAAGTTAGAGACCCTGAAATAAATTCAGGGTGACAAAAAAAGACTTTTTACGAGACCTTCAAATTCGGCTTCCGCCGGTGAAGATCATTGATGCATATGTTACCGCACTGCTTGTTGCCGTTTCGTTGTAAGTTTCGTGAGAAAGTAGTTCCCCTTTGCTTCCCTTCAGCAACCTGGAGAAAATGAGGACGGATGGAAGACCGCATACGTTGAATTGATCCTGTGTTTCAACTGCGTTTTTATAGATCTTTTCCGGTTCACCTTTTAAAATAGACGAGATAATTTCCTGATCATTTGATTTAGCCCGCGACAGAATGGCATCTGCCGGCAGCTGATTACCGAATTTCGGTCCCACATGTGAGAAATCCACGCCTGAAACAAGGAGGACGTTCCCATCTCTGTTCTTAATCATATCTTCGAGGACCTCTACCATCCCCATAAACCGGGCATCATCAAAAATATTTTTTTTAGGCAAAATGAATTCGTGAATTCCTCCGCAAAGGATCGGTACGATTAATATCGGTTCTTTTAAATAGTAGTGGAGAAAAATTGTCTGAAACTCAATGGAATGTTCAATTTTGTGACAGAAATCATCCGTAGCAAGGGTTTCCCCGGGCACTCTTGATCTGAGCTCTGAAATAAAATCCTTGTCCGATTCTAATTTTCCAAAAGGGGTGATGTAGTTTTTTTCGGATATCGAATAAAGTCCATCCTGTGGCTGGTGATTTATTCCAAAAATGATGACGAGACTGTAATTTTCCCCCTTCAACCGGCGATAGAGGTCGATGTAGGTTGTCTTCGCTGTATTGATATCGATATGGGGGGCCAGGATACCTGTAATATTTTTTTCAGTACTGTCCGAATCACTCTGCGGAAGACCGCTTTCAACTTCTTCAATAAATCGGCCGAGCCTGTCAGGATCGGATTCGTAGCATCTTCCTGCAAGTATAGGATGGCGGTCTTGCTGAGACTTAAAGTCCTCACGCAGCTCCTCCATTTTTTTTCTAAACGAAGCACTATCTAAAAGAAAGGCCTTATCGAGATGGTCGATAAACGTTTCGATCTCGGACAGGTATGCGATCTGACCTTGCTGATGAATCGTCATTGCTCTTTGAATGTCCCTCAGATCATGTTGTCCGTTGAGCAACCTCAGCAAGGGAAGTAATCGTATATCTATGGCAACGCTGTTTTCGGTCAGACGAAAAGGGTCGATGAACGTAATTACCTGTTGTTCTCCGGCCATGGCGGGAACAGGCTGAATATCCGCTCTCAATGAAGGTTTTTCCATTTTACGCTTTATCTGCTCCTACAGGTATTCTTTCATATTTTTTTCTTCGAGCAGCTCTACCAGCTTTTTCACATCCTGAGAAGAGTTCTTTTTGCATACCAGAAGAGAATCTGCTGTTTCTACGACAACCAGATCTTCCACCCCTACCAGGGCTACCAGTTTGTCAGGGCTGTAGATGAGCGAGTTTGAGGAATCAACACCAACAAAACGCCCCTTGACGGCATTACCATTTTCATCTTTGTCCCACATCTCCCACAGGGCGCCCCAGCTTCCTATATCACTCCAGCCGAAATCTCCTCTAACGAGAAGTGTTTTGCCAGACCTCTCCATAATTCCATTGTCTACGGAAACCGGCGTTATTTCCTTATATGCTTTGCTAATAATGTTTTTTTCACTATCAGTACCGAGAGCATCTTCTATTTCTTTAAGCCCTTTGTAAAGATCTGGAAGCAGTTTTTCTATCTTGTTCAGTATGGTTGAAACTTTCCATACAAACATTCCGCTGTTCCAGAGAAAGCCTCCATTCTCCAAAAAGGTTTTTGCTTGCTCGATGTCAGGTTTTTCCCGGAAGGATTTTACCTGAAATATTTCTTCACCCCTTATTGCGGTTACCGCTTCTCCTTGTTCCATATAGCCGTAACCGGTTTCGGGGCCGGTGGGTTTTATCCCTATGGTTAAAAGGTGATTTCCCCTTTGTGCCATTTCACCGGCTATAGCGATAGTGCGCCGGAAGGCCTCTTCATCGGCGATATAATGATCTGATGGGAGCACAACCATAACACCTTCGGGATTCATCTTTTTGATATGCACTGCTGCCAGGCCGATACATGGGGCGGTATTCCTGCCAACCGGTTCGACTATTATATTTTCTTCCGGCAGGTTGTGAAGGTGTTGTTTGATCACATCGGAGTGATTGGCACCTGTCACAATTAGAATATTCTTTACCGGGATTAGAGAGCCTATCCTGTCGACAGTTTCCTGTATAAGTGTTCTTTTGCCTAAGATGTCCTGGAGGTGTTTCGGCATCTTTTCCCTGCTTTTTGGCCAGAACCTGGTGCCCCTGCCGCCTGCCATAATTACTGCATACATATTTAGCTCCTGTCGACTTTAAATAAGGAATCAATTTTCCCAACAAGTTTGTTCAGTTCAAGAAATTGCCGCAGCTATTCCTTCACTCACTTCGCTCGGGACGCATTGAAATGACCGAAAAAGCGATTATGTAGAAGTTTCACCTTGCATTCTCTCGAAAACTACCGAAGATGTTTACCGCTGTATTCCAAGGCCTCTTTAATATCCTGTTTGACCTGTGGGTCATTCAAGAGTTTTTTTATCTCTTCCATCTCAGTTTTAGCCACGAATTCAATGCCTTCTTTTACATTCTTTTTTACAGCAATAACAGAGCGGCAATCAAATGCCAGCTTAACCGCTTCGTTAATGCCTGTCTTTATTGAGTAGTCTATGCTTTCTTTGACCTGCTGCTTAATGTTCGCTGATGCGATAAAGAAAACTATTAAAAAAACAAGCCCCCACGGAATTGCCATAACAAAGTGCCTCAAAAACATGTTTGCTAATCCATTTTCTTTCATTGCTTTACCCTCCTTTTCAAACAATTGATTTACATTTGGACATTCAAGTGAATCATATTCAAAAATCAGAAAATCGGGTTAGAAAATAGAATTCGCATCATTTTAGCACCAATACTGTAATATCTTATTCAAGCCTGAAACATTTTCCCGATTTTATTTGATAAGAACTTGCTTTTCTTATGGGAAAGTATAAGAAAATGGACTTTGTATGTCAATGGAAATTGGCTGCAGGATTTTGTATTACTCGGGACCGGAAGAAAAGTGAATAGAGAGGCTTATCTTACGGCAACATCTTTTCAATTGACAAACAGGCACCTTTGCAATACTTATTTTGTATCCTACCAAAATCGGTCTTGATGTCCTGCCTGGATGGCCCGGAAAAATGGCAGGAGCCTAACTGAGCTCGGACTGGAAAATACTGTGCTCTTGAACCTTGATGTTTTTCATGGTAAATATGTATATGATGTGAAGCTCCCCGCCCACGGGGCGGGGCTTGCGGGTGCGCTCCCGGTCACACGATTTTGTTTTCATTTCCAGGCTGTAAGTTTACACCACATTAAGATATAAAAATAATATGTCGATCATTTCGAGAGGCCAAAAACTATCTTTCAGTATCATTTTGTTAGGGATACTGGTGCTTATTCTGGAGAATGCCCATGTGGAAGGATATTTGGCCAACATTATATGCCATGCAATAGATTTATCTATAACTATACTTTTCGCGTCTGAAACTCTCATATACTTTTATAAATCCGAAACTAAAATCACTTTTCTTAAAAAAAATGTTCTTGAAGTTTCGTTTGTCACAGCATTTGTAGCAATAATTGTCTTCGGCAAATATTACCACTTTTTCATAGAAGAGTTCGAGGGGCATCGTATACCTGTGAAGCTGATAGTCTTTATCAGCGTTTTTAATGCCGTTAAGGTGGTAATGAGAATAAAAAAGCTGCAATATTTTCTAAGAAATCTCACATCCCATCCGGCACAAACAATAATGCTCAGTTTCTTCGGTGTTATTCTTGCCGGAACGATACTCCTGATGATGCCTTTTTCGGTAGAGGACGGGGAAACCATAGGCTTTATCAATTCACTTTTTACCGCGGCAAGTGCAACCTGTGTTACCGGCCTTACTGTCGTGGATACAGCCACAAAATTTTCTATTTTCGGAAAGATCGTAATAATGTCTCTTATCCAGATAGGGGGGCTCGGGATAATGATCCTCGCTTATTTTACTGCTTTTCTTGTGGGAAGAAAACTCACTTATCAGGACAAAGTAGCAATTTCATATATGCTTGATGAAGATGATGTTAGGAACCTGAACAAGGGGATCAAGAACATTGTTCTATTCACTTTTATTTTTGAATTTGCAGGAGCGATGCTGCTCTATCTTGCTTTTATGAAATTTGAGGGTTTCGGAATCAAGAACATGTTCTATTCAATGTTTCATTCAGTTTCAGCTTTTTGTAACGCGGGTTTCGCTCTTTTTACGGATAATCTTGAACAGTATAAATCATCAGTTCTTGTGAATTTTGTAATATCAGGACTTATTATAGCCGGTGGTATAAGTTTTATGGTATTGGGAAATACTTACGGGAATTTAAGAAATCTGTTTAAACGCAAAATATTAAAAAGGCCCCAGCGCGTAGAGAAACTTACCCTAAATACAAAAGTCGTTCTTTTTACCACGGCCTTGCTTTTAATCTCGGGCACGCTCCTCATTTATAAATTAGAACATAAAGACAACCTGCTTGAATTTGGCTTAGGCACGCAGTATTTAATGGCATTTTTCCAGACAGTTACATTAAGGACAGCCGGGTTTAACACAATGGATATATCAAAACTGCATATGGCAACATATTCACTTATGATACTTTTTATGTATATAGGAGGCGCTTCCGGATCATGTGCCGGAGGTATCAAGGTGAATACCCTGGGTGTTGTGTGGGGGTATGTGAAGTCGATATTTAATAATAAAGATGATGTTGTCCTTCTTAAGCATGCAATTTCAAAAGATCTTATTAATCAGGCGTTTTTAATTATGTTTTTGTCTGCAACACTTATATTTGGAGGATCACTTCTTTTAGCTTTGACCGAGAATCAAAAATTTATCAGGATATTATTTGAAGTTACATCAGCTTTTGGAACCGTAGGTCTTTCAACGGGAATAACGCCGGATCTATCCGCACCGGGCAAAATAGTGATAACTTTAATAATGTTCATAGGAAGGCTGGGACCTTTAACCATAATTACAGCCTTGTCCCAGAAAACAAGAAAATATGAGATAAAATATCCGATTGGCAAACTTAATATCGGATGAAACATAGGAGAAAATTATGCAGAAAGAAACTCTTTATGCTGTGTTTGGCCTTGGCACGTTTGGTCAGGAAGTATGTAAGGCCTTATCCGAAAAAGGATCAAAAGTTATAGCTGTTGATAAGGATCAAAAACTTATCGACAAGATGAAAGACATTGTAACTCAGGCTGTGCTTTTAGATAGTACAGACGAAGATGCCCTGAAAAATGTCGGTCTGCAGGATGTGGATGTAGCAGTTGTTGCTATAGGAGACAGTGTGGACGGGAGCATTTTAACAACGGTTTTACTTAAAAATATCGGTGTTCCATATATTATAGCTCGCGCGATCTCAGATGTTCACGCACAGGTGCTTCAAAAGGTGGGTGCTACTGAAGTCCTCAATATTGCTGTTCAGCAGGGAAGAAGGCTTGCCCAGAAGATATTAGCTACGGATATAGTTGATATTATACCGATCTCTGATGATCATTCGATCGCTGAAATAAAAATTCCTTCGGGATTTGTAGAAAAATCCCTGAGAGACACAGAGCTCAGAAAAAAATACCATCTGACACTTGTGTCCATAAAGAGGATTGAAACTACTATAGATGAGATGGGGAACCCCAGGAAAGAAGAATTGATCTTGTATCCGACACCGGATGATATTTTGAAGATAAACGATAGTTTAGTCGTTTTAGGAAGCGATAAAGATATCGAAAACCTTAAGGAGCTTTAAAATGATTCTTGTAAGGAAAAGAGATTTATTTATTCTGACGATGCTTTTCTGCTTTATAGTGATTTTCGGTGAAATAAAATTTTTCGCTGCGCTTAAAAGCATAGAAGTTCATACAAACCTTGCTTTAAAATATGAACTCGAAAACTTCATATTTGCTTCTGTAGTTATTCTTCTAATAGTGTTTTTATTTTTCATTAATTTTGTGAGAATGAGCGATAATGTATTGAAACGGCTGGATAAGATGGTTGAATTATCCCGGTACGGGCAATATGGTATAACCCAGCACCTGGATGAGATGGGGCAGATAGGAAAGAGAGTAAAATATCTATTATTTCACCTTAATAATTTGAATGAAATGAAGACCGTAAAAATAAGTTCTCTGTCCGGGGTAAGCGATTTTTTGGTTGATAGGGCGGATGAAGAGATGTTTATTTTAGACTGCCGTGGCATTATTATTAATTGTTCCGAAAAACTTGCAAAAGAAGCAGAGGTTGACAAAAAAGATATAAAGGGAAAGAACATTAAAGATTTCTTCAAGCAGGTCGATTTTGAGAATATTTACCGTGAACTTGAGAGTAAACGCTCAAAAATAGATAAAGATGATATAATTCTCGATATGAAAGGCAAGGACAGCAAAAGAAGCGTGGCCTTTATTCCGATCATGAATTCCATGGAGCATATCGCTTATATTGCTGGAATTGTTGGAGGGGAGAAACCTTGATTGGTGGAATGATTTTTTTAATATTTGTTACTTATGGAATATTTCAGCTACCATACACCGGGTACTGCCCCCTCCGATATTCTCGATTGTATGTATGTCAAAAGGAATTATGGTACCTGATTTTTCCAATTCTTTTTTTTGCGCGCGGGAGAAGTTTTTATATGCTGTAGTAGACATAATAATCATATTTTCTCCATTTGTGGCATGAAGCTCGAGAATATTACCGCACATTTGCTCCATCTGTTCAGGAGAAATCTCTATAATTCTTTTCCCGAGTTTTTTTAATTCATTCAGAACCATCTTTCTTTCGCTTTTGTCCTTTATACTTTCTGAACAAATCACAGCATAATCAGTTCCGACAGACATCATTACATTTGTATGGTAAATGAGTTCCCCCTTATCATAGCTGTGAAAAATCACAGGACGATAACCAAGCTGTTTACAGAAGTCATCCAGTATCTCCTTATTCGCCCGGGGAGACAAAGAAACAAAAGCCGTTTTATGAATGCGGTCAAGCACCATGGCGCCTGTTCCTTCCAGTGCCTTGTTTTGTTTATTGTAATGGCTCAGATCGATCACTCTTGAAATTTTTATTCCATTTTCTTTGAGTTTGTTTTTTAAAAGATCAACACGAACTTCGTCTCTCCTGTTTGGAGTAGCCATCGGATATATAACAATTGCGGTGCCTCTTTCTCCATTTCGGTGTGTTGAAAACCAGTTATTGGGAAAGACTGCATCGGGTGTTTTAATGTCACTTCTGCTTTTTACGTGAATAACTCTGATATTTTCCGACTGCAGTTTTTTTACCATTTTGTTGAACTGATCCATTGCCTGGTTTCCGGCTTCCAAAACCGGAGTATCATTATGCTGAAAAACGTTTGAAGCTGCAGTCTGTTTATTATAGGCAAAGTCATTGGGAGAAACCATAAATACAGTATCCGCTGTCTGTATCAGGTTGCCGGACGCGCATCCTATAATAAACAGGATTAAAACGAATAATAAAAGACGTATTCTCTTAACCATGGCTTACCTTTCTGAAAAACTATTTACCGGTTGTCATGACTGGGAGCGCAGTATAAAAAACATATTGTTCTCGATAGCTGACTATCTCCGATGATTCGCCTTCGGCTCATGAATCTTCGATTGCCTTGCCGGGAAGCCCTGCCTGCCTGTGCCTGACACGGCAGACAGGTGGTCGGAGACCTTCACATTATTTTTTTGAAACATTTTCACGAAGCAGTACCTGTGTTGTACAATGGGCGGCACCGTAGCCTTTCGTCAGTTCCCCGAAATCCATCCAGACGGCGTTGACGCCGTTTCTCTTTAGCGTATCTTTGTATGCTTTGCTTACACCGTCAATTCCTAAAATCTTGCCCGGAGCGACTGTCAGGAAATTGATGCCGTAAAGATTCTGATCTTTTCGTGAGACCGGAATTATTGTGTATCCGAGATCTTTCTCAAGGTATTGCTGAAAATCCTTATCTTTGATTACAAGCTTATATCCATCCTTTTCAAGCCTGTAAACATCTACTTTCGTTGAAATCCCCTTCAGCTCACGTTCCTTCCCGGGAATATTCATCCTGAAATCAATCATTACCGCAAGTTTTGGGCTGATAATATTGAAGTATGTATCGAGATGCATTTCTTCCTGGTTTTCCCAGCTATCTTTCACAACAGCAACCAGTGGGGTTCCAAAAACCTGATTCTCAAGGAGCTGCTTTATCCCTTCGGCATTTGTTCGTAATCCCTGCCCGATAAGAGCCACTTCGCCTGCGGAAAAATAATCTCCTCCTTCTAACCTGCCTGTTCCTTTCACCTCATAGATAGGTGTTATGCCCATTTTTTTCAGGACAAATTTAATGATTTTTGTCTCAGGAGCTCTCTGAACTGAATTCATTTTTGCAATGACGACACCTTTTGCCGTTGTTATCGTTTGATCTCGCAGAAAGTAGAGATTCATCACCGGGCTGACTTCATAGGTGGCGCTCATACCGGTATTTATATCGGTTTGATGCAGATGAATGGTAGGTCGCTGAAGAATTATCTTTATTAACTCGTAAGGAGTCAACTTGGAGAGTATTTCCTTTTTGTATTTTTTCTGCCGGCTTTTGGCCGGTTCTTCGATGGCGGAACTGTCAAATTTTAGAAACTCTCCTGCAAATTTTCTAAGCGCATCCAGTTCGGGGGAAGGTGTAGGTCGTCCCTGTTTATCAATGGTACCTTTCAGCAGCATATCGACAACCCTGTATACTTCGGCACCGCGTTTGCGTAACCTTTCTATATATTTTAAATGTTCGGCATCGGCAATTTTCAGGCTGAATGGTTTTTCATAAAGCGCCGCCTCCGGATGTAATACCCCCATAAATACTTCATCTCCGGGAGTATGCATCAAAATCTTTTTTGGATAGTCCCATTCAGCCTTTTGTCCCACTTTCGCGGACTGGGCATAGATATTTGTAGAAAATAGGGTTATGAGAAAAATGACAAAAAATATTTCACAAATCCGGATTAATCTGTTCCTCTTAAATACCATCATATTACACCTCCCCAATCTCTATCTTTATAAAATACCCATTGAAGGTTTTAAAAAAACATCTTGCCTGTTTTTCTTTGAAGTAAATATTTATGGTCACCGGATTTTACTCAAGTGAAGCTCCCCGCCCACAGGGCGGGGCTTCCCGGTAAGGCAATCGAAGATTCATGAGCCGAAGGCGAATCATCGGAGATAGTGAGCTGTCGCGAACAATATGTTTGATTTATATTGCGCCCCTTACCCCGCCTACAAGGCGGGGCTTGCGAGTGCGCTCCCGGTCAAACGGAGGCTTGCCGTTCCCTAAAATGTGCACAAATCTGTACACGGCTTAGTTCCTGCTTCACAGAGGCCGGTTTCACTCAAGCTTGCGCCTAAGTCAGAGCCTTCCTCTCCACAGGCTTGAAATCCGGTGGAACTCACCGTACTAAAAAGATTGATTGCGGCGTTGAGATCACGGTCGATTTCTGATCCGCACTTGTTACATTTGAAAACACGATCACCAAGAGTCAGATCACCATTGATGGTTTCACATGCTGAACAGCGTTTTGATGATGGGAACCAACGGTCAGCAATCTCAATATGGTTGCCGTGCATTGCCGCCTTGTATTCCAGTTGTCGGCGGAACTCATAGAAACCCATATCGGCAATTGCCCGCGCCAAATGGTGGTTGCTCAACATCCCTTTCACATTCAGATCCTCAATGGCGATGGCTCCATAGTTATCCGTCAAATAAGACGTGAGCTTGTGCAACGAGTCCTGCCGGGTGCAGGCGATCCGATAATGCAGTTGCGCTACTCTGTTTCGGGCCTTTTGTCGGTTGCGTGAGCCTTTTTCTTTGCCGGATAATCGCCGTTGCAGCCGTTTCAGTTTCTTTATGAGTTTTTTCAGCGGCTTCGGCCCTTTAACCTTTATCTGTTCACCGTCAAACATTGTGGCCAACCGTTTTACCCCGAGATCAACGCCGATCCCCGCTTGGCTTTCACAGGGATTTGCAGGCTGATCCAGTTCAACGTTTAAACTGACAAACCATTTGTCTGCAACACGGGAGATAGTTGCGGAAACCACCTTGCCGGAAAACCGCAGGGCTTCACGCATTCGTACCAGGCCTAATTTAGGGATATGGATGTTTTTGTTATCCAGCTTAATGTGATCGTTGCCAATGTAGAAACTGTCATGCACCCCCTTTCGTTTGAATCTTGGGAACCTGGTCTGCTTTCTGAAAAAGCTTCTAAACGCGCTCTGGAGAAAAATGAATGGCTGCTGGCTGGCGTATTTAGTAACCTGATACATCCAGGGAAATTCCACCGGTTTAATGGCGTTGAACCGCTTCTTTAATTCAAGGCCATTCACCTTTTCACCAGCTTCATATTGACGTTTCCATTCGGCTAAAGCCCAATTCCAGGTAAATCGAGCTACACCGCAAGCCTGCCGGAAGTAATCCTCTTGCTTGCAGGTTGGATCAAGTCGGATCTTATGTGTAAGAGTAATGGCGGTCATGGATTATTCTGCTAATACCCTGGCGGCCTCAACCAGCTTCTTGTTTTTATGGCTGCGGGAACCATAGAGCCGGGCCGAAAAAACGGTGATGATTTCCAGCACATCCTGAGCAAGTTCTTCTTCAAAGGAAACCTCATCCCCCTGGTTAATAATTACCACTTCAACTTGCCTTTCTTCGCATAAGGCAAAGACCAGCTCAACGCCAAAGCGCAATAATCTGTCTTTATGAGTGAGTACCAGCCGCTTGATTCGCCGGTTAATAATCAGATCAAGCAGCCTTTTTAAGCCGCGCTTGCGGTAATTCATGCCGGAACCAAGGTCTTGAATGACCTCAAATGTCCACCCCTTGGCCATACAATAAGTTTCAAGCCGTTCGGCCTGACGTCTCAGATCGTCTTTCTGGTCATGACTCGACACCCGCGCATAGGCAATGGTAAGATCAGTCTCGACATTTTGCAAACCAAGTAGTCTATCCAGATCGTAATACCGGGTGCCGCCTTCACTTTTGCGATCCGGTAATAATTCACCTTCACGCTCCCATCGTCGGAGTGTCTGGACGGAGACTCCCAGCAATTTTGCGGCTTCGCCTATCTTGATAAATCTGTTCATTTGAATAGATTTATCAAGATAGTTGCAGATTATGTCAAACAGTTTCTTGCCCCATTCGTTTTGTTCTGACCCCTTTGTTCTTCTAAACTGTGATCATGTCAGGAAACAGGTATGGTTGTTTTCGGGTTTTTCATTTAGGCATTGTCCACAAGGGGAGGCCGGTCTCTTCGTCAAAACCCCTCTCGAAGATCGGGCCTTCAAAGGCTTCCAGCATGAATTCACATGCGAAAACTACCGTTCCCGTTGCCAGATGTCCGCCATAGGCTTTTCCTGTCTTGTCCGCCAGCGTTATGTGCGCATGGACCATCGGGTTTCCATCCTTGAGTGAAACATTTCCCACAAGTTTAGTAATTTCAAGTGATTGATCTATTGTGAAAAATTGGTACTCACGCGTTTGCTGGTTGTAAAACCCGAGACGGGCCTTCGAAACGGCACCTATCGCCTCGATCCGTCCCAGGTGAATATTTTTCTTTCGGCACATATCAGTGATTTCCTCTAACAGGTCACCGCCGTGACGCAGTTTACCCATGTACAGTTCTTTTGATTTAACCTTTTTCATAATTGTCATGCTTAGCTCACTTTCTATACCTTATACTGCTTGTATGCCGTATTATATTACAACACCGTAAACTCGATATTGAAAACATGGGGCAAATAAGATATGTTTGTGAAGCTCCCCGCCCACAAGGCGGGGGCTTCCCGGTAAGGAATAATTTAATTATATTGCGCCCCTTACCCCGCCTACAAGACGGGGCTTGCGGGTGCGCTCCCGGTCAGGAATTGAGAAACTCTGTCCAAAGTATATGGAAGAGAAAGAAGCTTTGCAATGTCTTTCTCTTCTTGGTTTTTTGGGAATTTGACGCGGGGCGCTTATTGTGATGAATAAACAGGACAATTCTATTTGTTGACAACAACCCCGATTTGTACCTATATTGCACGGGAGTACTTTATTATAATATGTGAGGGGATAATTTGGATTTAAGTAAAATAGCGATAATTGGGCCTGGAAGGCTTGGGACTGCTCTGGCCTACAAGTTTGGAAGGGACGATAAGAGGGTTACGATCTATTATCATGATGCTGAATTGTGTCATGCAATAAACAGAGAACACCTTAATCCAAAACACCTGACGGATGATCTTGCAAAAATATTAGGTGGCAAACAAAATGTTCCGAGATTATCTTCTAATGTTTCTGCAACAAACGATCTGGAAAGAATTGTTGAAGATAATGAATTCATCTTTCTTGCAGTTACGATGAACAAACTTTCGGAAATATTGAATTACTTGAAGCCGCTCATCGGAAAGAAAAAAGGAAATACCTGCTTCATATCTCCCATCAAAGGTCTGGCTTCATATGAAAAAACAAAGGAACTGATAACGCCGTCACGGATGATAAACAGCAGTCTGTTTGGGTTAAGTCATAAGTATAAAATTGTGTGTATCGGAGGCCCCTTTTTTGATGTTGATATAGCGCTTGGGAGACCTGTATGTTTAACTATTGCCGGAAGCAAAAAAATGTCAAAAATTGTAAGGTCTGAGATAATAAGGTGCGACAGGAGCGAATTATCATCATATTATAATTTTGATGTTATCGGGGTCGAAGCATGCGGAGCGCTTAAGAATATTGTGGCAAATATAAAGGGTGTTGCCGATTGCTTAAACCTTGGAAATTCTATCCCCGGGACGATATTTGCCAGATCCGGTGTCGAGATAAGATCGCTGTCGAAACTGCTGGGTGGAAGTTTCCAGGCGTTTCACAGCCAGGCAGGGGTAGGTGATCTATATGTTACCGTTTCTTCAGAGGCAAGCAAGAATTATAGATATGGTAAACTTTTCTACGAATTATTTAACGAGAATCCTATATCTACGAATATTAATGTGCTGAGGAAAATTGATGGAACTCCCGAAGGTCCCAACACAATCAGAAATGTATATAGATATCTTGAGAAGAAAAACATGTATAGCCCTCTGTTTAATTGTGCCTATAAAATATTCAATGAAGGCGGCACAAGGGAGGAGATTAAAGAGAAAATAATACAGGCCTGCCAGTTCGACAGGAGAGATAAGGAATATATCGGATTGACATCAAGGATTATCTATAAATTATTTCCTAACCTGTGGTACAGGAGGCATGAAGGGTTTTTGTCAAGGCATTAAGTTCTTTTTGATGGCGTTTAGCTTTTTAAGATACTCGGTTTTGCGGTTCAAGTTTTTCTGATTCTGTATGTCCTCCAGGAGAAGGGTTAAATGGGGGCGGATATCTACCCCGTGACGATTCAAATTTTCTTCGTTTGCTTTATTTAGTATAAGAATAGAATAGTAGGTTACAAATATTCTTGTTCTGGAATCCCTTCTCGATAAGTATGCCTTTCCTCCCATGGTTTTTAGGAAAAAAGCAGCATATTCATAAAGATCCCTGGTTGTGATTTTGATTTCTTTTTTCTTATTTCCTGTCTCTTTTGTAATCCACTCATAAAGCAGTTCCATAGTTTGTTCAGTTATTTTCTTTTCATTCGAGAGGATATCTTTTATCAGCGAGATATCCTTTTCCCCGATTACCCTGTAGAAATGAGCTATGTTGTGTGTCAGTATGTAAATGTCCTGCATTTCTCCGGATACGGTCGGCGGATTGGCGGACAATTTTTCAATGAGTTTGAGGAAATGTTTGTACGTTCCTTCCTTCAGTCTGTAGGCTTTGATGTAATCTTTCTGATCGAGGTAATGGAAAAAATTTATAACTTCCCGACGTGTCTCATTATAACCCCTTTCGACCGTAACTGCTCTCGGCGCAACTGCAGGCGCTATTTCCCCCTTAATTTCATAGACCTTTGTCTTCTCCGTTTCTCTTATGGTAGGGGGTTTTTTCTCAGCCTTATGGACAGGTCCTGGCTTTCCCACATCCTTCTGAATCAACTTTTCCCAGTTAGATACGAGCATAACTGCTGCCAGAATAATACATGCGGTGGTCAGGATTATTGCTGCGGTTTTTTTCATGGCGATACCTTGTATTTATAATATCAAACTAAGGCCTCGATTTCAAGCTCAAGAGACAGGGTTTCGTTCGCCTTGCTCAGGCGTTCGGCCGCCGCATACACCGCAACCGACGACGATTCCACCGCGGGTGCTAAAAAACGATCAGCCGCTTCGATGAGAGTTTTTGTCGACGTTTCAAAGACGCGGTTGCGGAAACTCTGACGATCCTGGTCAGTAAGGCCGGCAAAGTTGCGGATCATAGCTGTATATCCCCTGCCCGATGGGTCCATCGGCCTGTCTAGCATTCCTATGGTGCCGATAATTGCTTTTTCAAGTTCTTCTTCTTTAATTATGTTTCCTGATATAAAGGAGGCGGCGCCGTCATAGACCTTCAGTGTATCGACGAGGTGGGGATCTCTGTATGAGAGGAAAGAAAAGTTGCCGCACATCGGATCGTAGAGTGACATCCCGCCGTATGCTCCACCCTGGACTCTGATATGCTTATAGAGATAACTGCTTGAGAGTTGTCGTGCCAGGACCATCAGGGTTGGCGAGAGTGGATCTGAATATGTTGGTGCCGGAAAGACCTTTGCCACATAACAGACCTGTGCGGGTATGGCAACACCGTAGCATTTCGAGTGCAATTCAGGAATAGATGGAACCCCTTGACTTCCGCCGCCGGTCAGCCGCCCCGCCAGACCTTTTATACTCTCAGTAATGAGATCAATTCCTTCGGAATCTCCCGTCAGGTTCAGAGTGAGCCGCTCCTTCCGGAAGATCATCTTTTGCAGGCGGGAGAGCTTTTTAAAAAGCTCTCCTTTCCGGTTTCCGAACCCGTCGGAGATCATTTTCAGGAATTTAAGCTGTGTCCTTCCGTTCCACTGTTCATCACGATATGCCGGTGTGGAAAGCGCAGCAGCGGCGGTCATCTGTGCGAAGAGATGACCGGAGGGGATCACGGCAGAATGTAAATTGTTTTTTGCCTCGAGGATCAGGTTCCGCATGCGTTCCTCATCTAAGAGGTCTCCTTCCGTCAATATATCTGAAACGATACTTACGGCATCGGGCACGTTTCGGTGGAGCGCCTTTGTCCTGAAAATTAACTTCTGCCAGTTGTTTTTTCCATCTGTGGTCATGCCTGCTGTGATATTGTGCCAGAGCCCCCCTGTGCTTAAAGTGATCCGCCGTGCCATTTCCTCATAGTCAAGACCCGCCGCGCCCATGCCGGCGGTAATCTTTCCCAAAAGGGGGAGATATGAGTGCAGATCTTCAGGAATATCGGAGATATCAAAGGCAATATCGAGATAAGCGATACCATTTGCAAAGATTTCATGTTGTAGTGCGGTAATTCCTGCAATTGTAGTTTCTTCAGTTGGGATCTTCTCAATGGAGCGAGGTATATCTTCTAAATTCAGTCTTGGTAGTGCAGACAGTGCCTCGGGCGTGTCCGGCTCCATCTGCATCTTTCTGAGCGAAAGAGATTTGCTTCTAATATCTTCCAGTTTCTCTGGCAAAAACGAAGCCTTGAATCCAGACATCCTTTTCCGGAATGCGGCTTCTCTTTCCTCGGCATAGGTCTGGCTCGGTTCCATGACTGAGAGAAGTCGATGAGGGTTGTCGATAAACCATTTTTGAACAACTTTCTGAAAAAGCCGGGGTTCTTCTTCCCATTTTTTTCTGATTTTCTCTATTGTCTGGGGAAATTTCAGGCCGACCATAGGGTCACCGTCGTAAAGCCAGGTATGGTAAGCCCTTCCCATAAGCGTAATGCCGTACGGCATCCGGCTGCGAACGATCTCTTTGCCGCCAAATTCCACCCGGTGTAGCACACCTTCAATCACCTCCCGTTCAAAACCGGTTTCTGCCACCTTCCGCAAGGTTTCAAGGATCAGTTTTTCAATACGTTCCGACTTGTCGGGATCAGTTCCCCGAAGCCCCACAGCGAATGCAACCTGTTTCAGATCCTGCTCAAGGCCGGTTACGGGAGAAAGGTCTTCGCCAAGGTTTGAATCAATCAGTGCCTTGCGAAGCGGCCCCGCCGCACTGCCGATCAGTGCTCCGGACACAATCTTAAGAAGAAGCACGGTTTCATGATCGGTATTTTCTGCCATCATCCACGCCATATTTACTGTGGTCTTTCCTTCAAGGCTCTCTTCCTTCCCGATGGGATATAGGCCATGCTTTCGGTATGGTTTTTCCCACCGCCTTTGAGTTTCAATGTGGGAATCGACCGGTACGTGATCGAATCCGGAGAGCATCTCTTTTAAAAAAACCAGGTGATCCTCTGTGGAAATATCGCCGTAAAGGAAAAAACGGGCATTTGTCGGTGAATAGTAGGAATGGTGAAATTTCTTTAACTGTTCATAGGTAAGAGATGGAATCACATCAGGGTCTCCTCCGGAATCAAAGGCATACGTGACGTCCGGATAGAGGTTTTCCTGGATTGCCTTGTACATGAGGGAATCAGGCGAAGAATACGACCCCTTCATTTCATTGTATACAATTCCTGAGATTTTGAGGTTACTCTCAATCTTTTCGGGATCTTCAAATTCCAGATGGTGGCCCTCCTGATTGAAGGTTGCTCTTAAAAGAAGTGGTTTCAATACGAGGTCAGTGTAAACTCGTGCCAGATTAAAGAAATCGGCCCGGACCTGACTTGCAACAGGATAAATTGTCTTGTCCGGATAGGTGAAAGCATTGATGAAAGTCTGGAGCGTCCCCCTGGCCAGTTCGTTGAATACATCTTTCAACGGAAACTTTTCAGAACCGGCGAGGACGCTGTGTTCCAGAATATGCGCAATACCTGTGGAATCCTCAGGTGGGGTTCGGAACCCGATCGAGAAGAGGTTCTCTTTGTCGTCACCATGGAGGTGGAGAACCCTGGCCCCGGTCTTAATATGTTCTATCTCGTATGCCGTAACCCTTATATCGGGTATCTGTTCAATCCTCAGTACGTGGAAGCCATGTAGTTTTTCACCGGTTTTAAGTGTTGGTTCGGGACAGTATTTAAACTTATTCATTTTTCACCTTTTTTGTCGATTTTGACCGGGAGCGCACCCGCAAGCCCTGCCTTGTAGGCAGGGAGATTGACTTTAAGGTTGCGTTGGCAGAACCCTGTTGATTATCATTAAAAATTGTCGACATTGTCAATAATAATTCACAGTCTTTATTGAGAAAAACATAATTTGTGCGGGAAAAGCAGAAATAAAATGTAAATATGTAGTGTTGTAAGAAATTGAGTGGCTTTTGTCGATCTGTTAATTGAGCCTGTTCAATACTTAATATTGTTAATCCAAAAAATCAAAATTTGCTGTCCTTTGAAATTAAGGAATATTTATAAAACTCCTTTATATTCAAGATATTATGTCCATATAGTTTCTGAAAATAATCCCAAACTGGTCTTTCATGACACCTTCCAGTCTCCTGGCATCTGCAAGTACAGAAGTAGGATTTATCCGGGGTTTGGTAAGGGATGATAGCCAATCTCGGTCCTCTTCCAACCATTTCCCGACATCTTCATAATTGGCAGACTGATTGTCGAACTGAAGTCCTACGATATGAGGTCGGTCCTTAACTGAAATGGCTTCTACTTCACAGTCTGCTGAAATCACCAGAACTTTCATCTGTTTTGGCAGAGGTTGCAAAACAGCCTGGGAGTGCCACTTAAACAGAGGAAAAGTTTGGGGGATATCACAGAACAAGGGATGATCACGACCGCTTTTAGTTAGATGTCCCTCGATAAAACCGTTACTATGCCGGAAGTTAGGTCCCACCCTAGCACCCAGAGCATCAGCTAAAAGCTGGTGCCCCAGGCAAAATCCAAGGTAAGGCATATCCAGTTCGACAGCCCGGCGAATAGCCTCTTTTTCAGCCTTGAGAAAAGGATACCTTTCTTTCTGATCTACGTTGGGACTGCCACCAAGGACTATCAGCCCATCATAGAAACTGATGTCAGGAATCGTTTGATGCCAAACTTCTACGATGTGCAGGTTAACGTCAAATTTTCCCGCCGAACGTGTCAGATGTTGCCCCGGTCCTTCCCAGGGCATATGTTGAAAGACAAGAAATTGTTTTGACATAGTTTAAAAGGCCATGCTCAAGGTCAAGCCGCCATAGACAAACACATTGTCATCACCCTTCTTGCTGCGGTATTTCATTTCATCACCTGCATCATCTGAAAGAGGAAAGGCACACGATACTACAGGAGTTACAGAGATGTATTTCGTCAAGGATATGGGCAAACTCGCAGAGATCACGCCATCGTGGAAGTTCTCAAATTTATTGCCTGTACTCGCCCCGCTGCTGTTGATTTCCGGGTAATCATCCGAATCCTCGCTCTTTAGATAGCTCGCTGAGGCTGAAAGTTCCAGTGAGACTTTCTCCGTAATTTCGAAAGAATGGGAGATGCCCAGGAGGAAATACCAGTGCGGGTAAGTACCAACGTCCCTGTAAGCTGTCAGTGAGGGCGACAGTAAGGTATCAAGACCCAGTTTCAAAAAGACTTCCTGGGAGTCCTTAACACCGTCCAGGCCATAGTAAATATAGCCTCCCTCCGCATTTAAAGTGCCGAAACTTTTGGCATATGAAAGCGTTAAATCTGTCTCGTTCCACCTGGAAGGGTCGTCTTGTCCGGCTGTGGTTGAATAGGGATTTGTATCCAGGTTTCCCCAGATATTGGCTGAAAAGCCCTTGTAACCCACCGTCATGGAAGGCTCTACGACGGCACTGTCCTTGCTTAATTCCTGCCCGCGCCAGATGTAGGCGCTCAAGACTGAGACTGAAAGATCGGCGGTAGGTTTCTCATCTTCCGCCACGGCGGGGATAATGCTGAAAAAGATTAAAATTAAAGCTATCAAAACTGCCATAAATTGCCTTGTGTGTTTACGTTCTTTCCTCATTATTTTTCTCCTTTCATCCGTAATCCTGAGCGGAAAGCGGATATTTGAATTGTCGTACCTTGACCTTCCGAAATGTAGTTAAGCCCTGGTACTTCAAATTACGTGCCAGGATTCACTTTTATATAACTATTTGAATTTTTGACATATATCTAAAGGGGAGTAGAAACAGCTCAACGATATAAATGACATTTTTGTAGAAAAGGTGAAAACGGTCTACAGTTGTGTGGTTTTTTGTTTGGCCTCTTTCAATTGCTCTCCGTTCAGGTAAATCTTCTTATCTAAGCCGCTACGCTTATTGTCTCCTCAGATTATTAATTCAAGGCCAAAAAAGGTATTTTTTCTTACACATATCGGTAGGTCTTCATTGTTAATTCTACAAATATGTAGTTTATCTGATAGGAGTACGTTGCGGTCCTGTGGTTCTGTGTCTAAGTATACCTAATAATATCATCACGATATGCTGCTTTTAATTTTTTTAACGTGATGGCATTATAATTGCGTACTATTATAGGGGTTGCTCTGCGTGGCATACAACGACCACTAAAACATATAATTCCGAGGATCTGTTTTGGAGGATAAAACTATAAGTATTCACGAGAAAGAAAACGTTAGTCTTGGGGTTACAAAGATGTCATATTGTGGTATCTCAGTTATCGCTATCGGTAACTTCTAGGGAAAATGGATAATGATCGGCTTGAGTCGGCACTGAAACGTCTAAAAATCATAAGGATGGGTTGAAATTAGTGAAGCTGAAAAGATTGTTACAAGGAAAAAATACTTCCGGAAACGTTCATGATCGTCCACGAGAATTTTGCGGAGTCTTCGGGATTTTCGGTGATCCAAAGGCTGCTGAAAAAACATATCTGGGGCTCTATGCGCTTCAGCACAGGGGTCAGGAAAGTGCCGGTATTGCCGCTTCAAATGGACAGCAGATTGTGCTTCATAAAGGTATGGGACTGGTATGGTCAGTGTTTTCCGATCCTGATGTCATGCTAAAATTGGCCGGAACATCCGCCATCGGTCATAACAGGTATTCGACAACAGGTTCATCGGGCATCATAAATGCTCAACCGTTACTGATGCAATTTAAAGGTGGACAGATTGCAGCGGCACATAACGGAAATATGGTCAATGCGATTGATCTTCGCAAATGTATGGAGGAGAAGGGGTCAATATTTCAGACAACATCGGACAGTGAGATTGTACTTCATCTCATTGCACGATCACAAAAAGATTCAATCGAGGGAAAGATAGTTGATTCATTAATACAGCTTGACGGAGCATACTGCTTTGTCTTTCTCACTCCCTCAAAATTGATTGCTGCTCGGGATCCCTATGGTTTCAGGCCGCTTTGTCTTGGGAAAGCTGGTGATGCGGTCGTTGTAGCATCTGAATCGTGTGCCTTAGACATTATCGGGGCGGATTATATCAGGAGCATCGAGCCAGGAGAAGTCGTCATTATTGATGAAAAAGGTGTGGTGTCCAGGAAATTACCACCTGCATTAAACAGTGCCTTCTGTATATTTGAATATATATATTTTTCACGACCCGACAGCATCATATTCGGTGAAAAAGTTGATAAGGTAAGGAGGCAACTGGGTAAAAAACTTGCTGAGGAAGCTCCTGCCGATGCAGACATTGTTATAGCTATTCCCGATTCGGCAAATACTGCTGCTCTCGGTTATGCGCAGGTTGCCGGACTGCGCTTCGAGATCGGACTCATTCGGAATCATTACGTGGGACGTAGTTTTATTGCCCCGGACCAGCAAGAAAGAGACCTTGATGTAAAGATAAAGTTCAACCCCGTTACCGGTGTATTGAAGGGGAAGCGAGTTGTTGTTGTAGAAGATTCAATCGTTCGCGGTACAACGTTAAAAAAACTGGTTCACCTCATTCGGCATGCCGGTGCTGCCGAGGTTCATGTCAGAGTGAGTTCTCCTCCCGTTGTTTCTCCGTGTTTTTATGGAATCGATATATCGAACCAGGGAGAACTTATTGCGGCATCCGAGAGTGTCGAAGAGATCCGAAAGCACATAGGAGCGGATTCTCTGGCTTATTTGTCGGTGGAAGGGATGCTCGCTGCTGTCCAGGAAGGCAATCTTCACTGCACGGCGTGTTTTACAGGAAATTATCCAACAGCAATTCCCGTCAACTTTCAAAAAGAACAATTTTCAGGACAGGTGAAAAGTTCATGACATATACGGATCGGTCGCAGTTGGGGGAAACTGGGTTGATCGATCCGGGAGGGGAAAAATGGGTTCAGGGCAAGAAGGTTGTGTAACCGCTCCGGCAGGATAAACAGGTAAGATATGGGACAAAAAGCAATACTTGCATTGGAAGACGGAAGAATATTTAAAGGCACGTCCTTCGGTGTGCCGGGAGAGCATTACGGTGAAGTAGTATTCAATACCGGAATGACCGGTTACCAGGAAGTGCTGACCGATCCGTCGTATAAAGGCCAGATTGTTGTTATGACATATCCTCTGATTGGCAATTACGGCGTTAATGAGAAAGACTCGGAGTCACGTTCCATCTGGCTTGAGGGTTTTGTGGTAAATGAGTTGTGCCGGAAGCCCAGCAACTGGAGATCGGAAAAAGATCTCGAATCTTTTTTAAAAGAACATAACATCATGGGAATCGAGGGGATCGATACCCGGGCCCTTACCAGACATATACGGGAAGCAGGTGCCATGAGGGCCGTCATCTCGGCGGTTGACCATGACACGCAATCTCTCATTGAAAAAGTCAAAGCTTCTCCCGATCTGATCGGCAGGGACCTGGTCAGGGAGGTGACCTGCGAACAACCATATGTCATGGCTGAAAATGAGGGCCTTCATGTAATTGTGTTAGACTATGGTTTAAAATACAGTATACTTGAGCAACTTGTCGATGTAGGATGCCGCATCACCGTTGTACCGGCGGATACAACCGCCGATGAAATAATGAAGTTACATCCTGACGGTGTCCTTCTGTCGAATGGACCCGGTGATCCCGCCGCCGTAACATACGCGGTTGATACAATACGTGAGTTGCTGGACATTGGAACACTTCCCATATTCGGTATCTGTCTGGGGCATCAACTGATTGGTCTTGCACTGGGTGGCGACACATATAAGCTCAAATTCGGTCACCACGGAGAAAATCATCCGGTAAAAGACCTGATAACGGGAAAGATTGAAATTACCGTTCAGAACCACGGGTTCTGTGTTGATATAGACTCACTGGATAAGGAGACAATAGAGATTACCCATATGAATCTCAACGACAATACATTGGAGGGGATGAGACACCGGAAATTGCCGTTATTCTCAGTCCAATTCCATCCCGAAGCGGGGCCGGGCCCCCATGATGCCCGACATCTTTTCAGCCGTTTTGTAGAACTGATGAAAAAAGAAATGAACAGGGGTTGACGAATGAAAGAATTGGTCGCCGTTTTTGATTTCGGCTCACAGTACGCTCAACTTATCGCGCGAAGAATACGAGAACTCGGTGTATATTCCGAAATCGTTCATCATACAATTACAAAGGATGAGCTGATAACACTGAATCCAAAAGCATTGATACTGTCCGGCGGGCCGGCTTCTGTCCTCGATCCTGAACATCCTTCCATGGATAAAGATATCCTGGAACTCAATATTCCCATATTCGGCATATGCTATGGATTGCAACTGCTGGCACAGGCATTGGGTGGTACGGTGGAGAAGGGGAGTGGCGGCGAATACGGACCGGCGCAACTCGATGTTGCCGATGCTACATCAATCTTCAACGGATTGGATCATCAGCTCGACGTCTGGATGAGTCATGGCGATCATGTGACGGTCGTACCCGATGGCTTTAATATTCTGGCACAAACATCTACCTGTTCTATTGCTTCGATGGGTAACGATGCCAGAAAGATATACGGAGTCCAGTTCCATCCCGAAGTAGTTCACACGCTTCAGGGAATGGATATGCTTCGGAATTTTCTTTACCATGTCGCAGGCTGCCGGGGTGGCTGGACAATGAGCAAATTTGTTGAAGAATCCGTCGAAAGGATACGATCTCAGGTTGCCGATTCAAGCGTTATTTGTGCCCTCTCCGGCGGGGTTGACTCCTCTGTTGTGGCGGCACTTATCGACCGTGCCATTGGCGACCGGATGAAAGCGGTTTTTGTGGATAACGGATTGCTCAGGGCACGTGAGGTCGATGAAATTGATTCCATGTTTACAGATGATTATCCCCTGAATATTACTATTGTCGATGCGAAGAAGGAATTTCTGGATGCTTTGGAAGGGATAACTGACCCGGAAGAGAAGAGAAAAATAATCGGGGAAACGTTTATCGGAATTTTCCAGGCAGAGACAAAGGGTATCAAAGATGCCGACTTTCTGGCACAGGGCACGCTTTACCCGGACGTTATCGAAAGCCGCTCCGCCCACGGAGGACCATCGGCAACGATCAAGAGTCATCATAATGTGGGCGGGCTTCCTGAAGAACTCGGATTTGAATTGATCGAGCCGCTGAAAGAGCTCTTTAAAGATGAAGTGCGGATTTTAGGCAAAGAGTTAGGACTTCCGGACAAGCTTTTGAAACGAAAACCGTTCCCCGGTCCGGGCCTGGCTGTACGGATTATCGGTGAGGTTACTGAGGAAAGTCTGGCGGTGCTCCGTCATGCCGACAGCATCGTCAAGGAAGAAATACTCAATTACGAAGGTTACGAAGATGTGTGGCAGGCTTTTGCCGTACTGTTACCGGTCAAGACTGTTGGAGTCATGGGAGACGAACGAACGTATGCAAATGTGATCGCCCTCAGGATAGTATCAAGTCTTGATGGTATGACGGCGGATTGGGTGAGGCTCCCCCATGATGTCCTGTCAAGAATGTCTTCGCGGATTATTAATGAAGTAAAAGGTGTGAATCGAGTGGTATATGATATCAGCTCGAAACCGCCAAGCACGATAGAATGGGAATAAAATTAGATATATGCCCAAGCGTACAGATCTCAAGAAAATACTCATTATCGGATCAGGTCCGATCGTTATAGGCCAGGCATGCGAATTCGATTACTCAGGCACCCAGGCCTGCAAGGCCTTGAGGGAAGAAGGCTACGAGGTTGTTCTTCTGAATTCAAATCCTGCCACCATCATGACGGATCCTGAAACGGCGGATCATATCTATATCGAACCGATAACGGCTGACGTCGTTGAAAAAATCGTCGTAAAGGAACGTCCCCATGCGGTCCTGGCCACCCTTGGCGGTCAGACCGCCTTAAATATAGCGGTACAGGTTGCCGAGCGGGGAGTGTTTGAACGGTTCGGTGTTGAGATGATCGGCGCAGATCTGGCTGCCATCAAGAAGGCGGAAGACCGGGACGAATTTAAAACGGCAATGGCCGAAATCAACCTGGAAGTGCCGATAAGCGGAATAGCCCATACGATGGAGGAAGCTCGAAATATCATCAAGGATATCGGCTTTCCCGTGGTTATTCGACCGAGTTTTACCCTCGGTGGTACCGGTGGGTCCCTTGTCTACAATATAGAAGAGTTCGAAGAATCAGCGTCAATCGGACTTGAAAAGAGTATGATCAGCGAGATACTCATCGAAGAATCGGTCCTCGGATGGAAAGAATTTGAGCTTGAGGTCATGAGGGATAACAGGGACAATGTTGTTATTGTCTGTTCCATCGAAAATGTCGATCCCATGGGGATTCATACGGGTGATTCTGTTACTGTTGCGCCTGCCCAGACCCTTACGGATAGAGAATACCAGAAACTTCGTAATGCCGCCGTGGCCGTGATTCGTAAGATCGGTGTCGAAACAGGTGGATCTAATATTCAATTTGCAGTACACCCCGAGTCGGGACGCATCGTTGTTATAGAAATGAACCCCCGTGTTTCACGATCCTCTGCTCTCGCCTCAAAGGCAACGGGCTTCCCTATTGCCAAGATAGCGGCCAAACTTGCCGTCGGGTACAGTCTTGATGAGATACAAAATGATATTACCCGGAAGACGCCCGCATCGTTCGAGCCGGTCATCGATTATTGTGTCGTTAAAATCCCCCGTTTTGCCTTCGAAAAATTCCCCGGGGTAGACGATACCCTTACCATATCTATGAAATCCGTTGGGGAGACAATGGCCATAGGGCGAACGTTCAAGGAGGCACTTCAGAAGGGATTCAGGGGACTGGAAATCGGTATCCATGGATATGAATGCATATTCAAGCAGAGACCGGATCTCGAGAGGCTTGAAGCGATGCTCATTCGACCGACACCGGAGCGACTCTTTTATGTAAAATATGCCATGCAAGCGGGTCTCTCTGTCGAACATATTGCCAGGCTTACCCATATCGATCCGTGGTTCCTGCACAATATTGAAGAGATCGTCAATATGGAAAAAAAGATCGAGGTTTATAGAGGAAACACTGATATACCCCGGGAGACCCTCCTTGCAGCCAAACGGTTCGGTTTCTCCGATATTCAATTAAGCGACATCATCGGCATAAGTGAATCCGAGGTACGGGCCCTCAGAAAAGAAAAGGGGATAAAACCAGTGTATAAACTTGTTGATACCTGTGCTGCCGAATTCGAGGCATATACACCCTACTATCACTCCACGTATGCAGAAGAGGATGAAAGCAGGGCCGGGGATAAGAGAAAAATAATGATAATTGGCGGCGGACCTAACAGGATCGGCCAGGGAATCGAGTTCGATTATTGCTGCGTCCACGCGTCGATGGCCCTGAGAGAACTGGGGTACGAGACGATCATGGTGAATTCCAACCCGGAAACGGTCTCAACAGACTATGATATCTCCGATAAGCTCTACTTTGAACCTTTGACCCTGGAAGATGTCCTCAATATCGTAGAAGTGGAAAAACCGGAAGGTGTGATTGTCCAGCTTGGAGGACAGACACCATTAAATCTCTCACTTGCCCTTGCTCGAAACGGCGTGAACATTCTCGGCACGTCACCCGAGGCCATTGACCGTGCGGAAGACAGAAAACTCTTTAAGGAACTGGCAGACACAACCGGCATTAAACAACCGAAAAGCGACACGGCACTTTCTTTTGAAGAGGCGGAAAGGATCGTTGAGCGAATAGGATATCCCGTACTGATCAGACCTTCATATGTCCTTGGTGGCCGCGCCATGGCAGTAGTCTGGAACCCGGCCGATCTGAGAGGATTCCTGCAGGAAGCCTTTGAAGCCTCGGGCAATCATCCTGTTCTTATCGACGAATTTCTTGAAGATGCCATTGAAGTTGACGTGGATGCCGTATCGGACGGACATGATGTTATTATCGGCGGAGTCATGGAACATATAGAGCAGGCCGGAATCCACTCGGGGGACAGCGCCATGGTTCTTCCTGCCTATTCACTCAGCACCGAAACGGTAACCGCGATAAAGGAGAAGACACGGCGCATAGCCAGAGAGCTTGGCGTCAAAGGGCTTATCAATATTCAATATGCCGTTCGAGAAAATGAAGTTTATATTCTGGAGGTAAACCCGAGGGCTTCACGAACTGTACCGTTTGTCTCGAAAGCGACCGGTTTGCCGTTTGCGAAGATTGCGACACGAGTCATGGCAGGTATATCCCTGAAGGAACAGGGCATCACGAGCGATCCGATGCCCACCTATTTTTCGGTTAAAGAATCGGTTCTTCCGTTTGTGAGATTTACCGGAGTTGATACCTTACTGGGGCCGGAAATGAAATCTACCGGCGAGGTCATGGGAATTGACCATAACATAGGGCTGGCTTTTGCGAAGAGCCAGATTGCGGCAGGTCAGATGGTGCCCGAAACAGGAAAAGTGTTCCTGAGTGTCAGGGATTCTGATAAGCCGTCAATCATCGCACTGGGTAAGAAGTTTGAGGAAATGGGATTTGAAATATTATCGACACCGGGAACGGCGCGGGTGCTGGTGGATCGGGGAATCAAGGTTTCCTGCCTCCCGAAGCTTACCGAGGGTCGACCAAATATTCTCGATTACATAAAAAACAGAAACGTTAATCTTCTGATTAACACACCGAGCGGCCATCTCCCTCGTCGCGATGAAGTAACAATTCGGAGCATAGCGGTAGCTTACGGTATACCGCTGGTGACGACAATTGCGGGAGCTACAGCCATGGTAAACGCAATCACATCCTTGAGGGAAGGAAGCTGTAATATACGGTCTCTTCAGGAATTTTATGCTTCTTAGCAGGAGGACAGTTTTAGATGAAATTATTGAAACGGGTTAGTACCGGTTTTAAAGGACTGGATAATATTATCGATAGTTTACGGATCGGTGATAATGTGGTTTGGCGGGTTGGCGATATTGAAGAATATGCATATTTTGTCGAGAGCTATGTGAACAAGGCCGTCGAAGATAATCGAAGGGTTGTCTATATGCGATTCGCCGACCACAAACCGCTGGTTAAACCACATCCCGGTGTTATGATTTATAATCTGGATGCAGAAGGGGGGTTCGAGTCCTTTTCGACAGAAGTCCATAATATCGTGACAAAAGAGGGCAAGGGGGTTTTCTATGTTTTTGATTGCCTCTCAGATCTCTTATCAACATGGTCAACCGATCTCATGATCGGAAACTTCTTTATAATTACCTGTCCTTATCTTTTCGAGCTGGATACGGTAGCTTACTTTGCAATTATCAGAGACAGACATTCTTATCAAACTATTGCCCGTATTCGAGAAACTACACAACTTCTCATTGATGCGTACAGAGATGATGGTTTTTTTCATGTTCATCCTTTAAAGGTTTGGCAGCGATATTCTCCAACTATGTTCCTGCCCCACCTGCAGGAAGGGGACCAGTTTGTTCCTATCGTAAACAGTATTGACGCAGCGCGGCTGTTTTCTCACATATCACGACAAACACTGGAACGGGCCAAACGGAAACTCGACAACTGGGATCGCTTATTCCTGCGGGCTCAGGAACTTCTGGATCAGCCTTGGGAATCCGAAGAGAAACAGGACATGATAGACAAAATATGCCGGATAATGATTACCAGAGAACCGCGGATGTCGATACTTGTCGAAGATAAATTTTCTCTCGAAGATCTGTTGAGAATAAGAGAGAGACTGATCGGTACAGGCTTTATCGGAGGGAAAGCGGTGGGGATGCTTCTTGCGAGAAAAATCCTGTCGGAAGACACGTCTTTCAACTGGAATGAGGTTTTAGAACCCCATGACTCTTTTTATATCGGTTCTGATGTCTTTTACACCTATATCGTTCATAACGGCTGGTGGAAATTACGCATGAAGCAAAAAACAAAGGATGGGTACTTTGAAGCAGGGAAAACCCTCCGGGAGAATATGATCAATGGATCTTTCCTGGAAGAAATTAAGGAACAATTCCTTGAGATTGTAGAATATTTCGGTCAATCACCGTATATTGTCCGTTCCAGCAGTTTGCTTGAGGATGCGTTCGGTAATGCATTCGCCGGTAAATATGAAAGCGTTTTTTGCGTCAATCAAGGGAGCCCTGAGGAACGTTACAAACAGTTTGAAGATGCTGTTCGACAAATCTATGCGAGTACCTTGAACGAAGATGCCCTTATGTATCGGGTACAGAGAGGGCTTGAAGATGAAGATGAGCAGATGGCATTATTGGTTCAGCGAGTATCGGGATCATACCGGAAACAATACGCGTTTCCCGATGTGGGAGGAGTCGGCATTTCTTATAATACCTTTGTCTGGAAGTCCGGTATGGACCCGAGGGCCGGGATGCTTCGCCTGGTCTTTGGCCTGGGAACGCGAGCAGTAAATCGCGTCGAAGGTGATTACCCTCGAATTGTTGCATTGGATGCCCCCCTGGTGAAGGCCCATGGGGGAATGGAAGATACAAGAAAATTTTCACAGCATGATGTTGATGTATTGAATCTGAATGACAATGAATTGCAGACGATTTCTCTTTTAAATCTCATGGGACAGAAACCTGACTTAGACATGGAAAAAATAGCGGTCAGAGATCATGAAACGGCGAAAAAATTAAAAGAGATGGGGATTAAGGATCAGGAAGCATGGATTATTACCTTTGACGAACTTCTATCCAATACGTCTTTTACTAAAATAATGCAGAGTATGCTCCGTAAGCTGGAAACGATCTATCAATACCCGGTGGATATTGAATTTACTGTAAATTTCAGGAAGAATGGGATGTTTCAGATTAATGTGGTGCAGTGCAGACCATTACAGACCATGGGAGTGGAAACGAGGATTGAGTTTCCCGAAAACGTAGATGAAGACAATATAATCTTTCGTTCGGAAGGGAAGTTTATGGGGGGATCCATTTTTCAGAAGATTCGAAGAATCATTTACATTGATCCCAGACGATACAATGAGCTCGCATTGAGCGGCAAATATGAGGTTGCTCGTTTGGTAGGAAGATTAAACAGGAAAATTGTGAGTCGAGAGAATATGCCTACCATGCTGCTGGGACCCGGTAGATGGGGATCGTCTACACCCTCTCTGGGGGTTCCTGTCCGTTTTTCCGAAATAAACAATGTAAATGTACTGGGGGAAATCGCATACGTGGATGCCAATCTGATTCCCGAACTTTCGTATGGTACGCACTTCTTCCAGGATCTTGTGGAAACCAAAATCTTTTATGTTGCTCTATTCCCGGGCGATGATAATGTGATATTTAATGAAACATATATAAAAGGATTACCCAATCAGTTAGAAAAAATTCTCCCTGATGCCCTTGATTATCGTGATGTTGTCAAGGTATACGATGCAGAAGGAGAAAACATACACATAGTCGCCGATGTGGTATCTCAAAAGGTTATGTGTTTTTATTGAGTCGTCACTTTTTACTGTCTTTTCCCTTTTGAGGGGGAAGAGAGGATATAGATTTTAATAAAGGAGTGAATTTATGGAAAAAACAGCAAAATTGATTGTTGATGGAAAAACATATGAGTTGCCTATAGTTGAATCTACTGAGGGGAATAATGCGATCGATATTTCCAGCCTTAGTAAAGCGACGGGGTTGATAACTCTTGACCCGGGTTATGGAAACACCGGCAGTTGTAGTAGCAGTATCACGTACCTGAATGGGGAAGAGGGGATTTTAAGGTACCGGGGCATCCCCATAGAGCAACTGGCAGAACAGTCCAGTTTCGTTGAAACGGCGTATCTTTTAATCAATGGTGATCTACCGACGAATGATGAGCTTAACAACTTTTCAATTATGCTGAATAATCATTCACTCGTCCATGAGGATATGAGACATTTCTTCGAACGTTACCCCGGGGGTGCACATCCGATGGGTATCCTCGCGTCGATGGTGAATGCTTTACGCGCATTTTATCCTGAGATTCCCGAGACATCGGAAGAGGATGAAATCGAAAAAACGTTTGCACGTCTCTTATCCAAGCTGAGGACTCTGGCAGCTATGTCCTACAGAATTTCCATGGGTCTTCCGGTAGTGTATCCATCGTGCTACCTCAGTTATTGTGCAAATTTTTTAAACATGATGTTTGATACATCCGTCCGCCCCTATGCCATCAATGATGATATGGTCCGTGCCCTTAATGTGTTCTGGATTCTCCATGCCGACCATGAACAGAATTGCTCCACATCCGCCGTACGGATGGTAGGGAGTGCTCGCGTCAATTTGTACGCGGCTATTTCCACGGGGATCAGCGCTTTGTGGGGACCACTGCACGGAGGAGCTAATCAGGCTGTTATAGAAATGCTTCAAGAAATTCATGACGCCGGTGGAGACCCTGCGCCGTTCATAGCCAGAGCAAAAGATAAAAACGACCCGTTTCTTTTAATGGGATTCGGCCACAGGGTTTATAAAAATTATGACCCACGGGCTCGAATCATGAAAGAGATGGCAGACAAAGTTCTGGATAAGATTGAACGGAATGATCCTCTCCTTGATGTAGCTAAGAGACTGGAAGAAGCTGCCTTGAAGGACCCGTACTTGATTGATAACAGGCTCTACCCCAACGTGGATTTCTATAGTGGAATTGTCCTGAGCGCTCTGGAAATACCAATCAATATGTTTGCGGTAATGTTTGCGATAGGACGTCTTCCCGGGTGGATCAGTCAGTGGAAGGAAGGCCGTGAGGATCCCGTAACCAGGCTTCATCGTCCCCGTCAGGTATATGTTGGGCCTAAAGAGAGAAATTATGTGCCATTAAACGAAAGAGGCTAAAGAGATGCTCTCCACTTTTCACATGTTAGTGTGATATTGTTTACCCCTAATGTCCGCTTTTGATTTTTACATTAGCCCAGACACTATCAAAAACTCGGATGTTGATAGATAGCAGCTGTATACACCGTAAGAATTGGCGAGGAAGTTACAATATTAGATCCCTGTATGTAATTTATGGGGATGAATGAAGATGAGTCAAGAATAGGCTTGCCCCCCCTAAATTTTTAATAATCCTTTTTGGAACAAATAATAACCGTTTCCAGCAGTAGAGTATGCTAATAGCACAAATTTCTTCATCGTATTATCAATATCACCTTTTTTTATTATATTCTCTTTCAACTCTCTTAGTAAGTTCTCTAACGATTTCATATGTTCAGCAGTCAGACAAATTACAACATTACCCTTCTTATTTTCTGTGAGTCTTCGCGCAAAAGCACTGTGAGTCTCGCTAAGAATGTAGGAAATATAAACGAGATCTTCATCGAAATTTAAATTGAATATTCTATTTATAGTTCCATGCACCGCACTAAAATAAAAAAGTTTTTTCTCTAATGCATCCTCTTTACTCATCTTTTCTAAAACATATTCGATTTCATTAGTTAAAACTTCTCGAAATTTTCCGGTTAAAACCATTTGGTAATACCTCCGTTTGTTATGCTAAGTTTTGCTGCGCATTGATAATATATGCTTGGGGTATCGCACCCGCCTCTGTATGATTAGCGTAAGCAGATTCTATTCTTTCATTTGAGGCCGTTGTCAATTCCATGGTAGTTAAAACGGGTGAATCTGTGCTTTGTACATTATCTCGTATTTGAACCGTTAATTCTGAATCAAGCGCATCAGATAAGGATAATAAGGTACGAAGGGTAAAATTTGAATTACCATTTAAAATTTTTGTTACTGCGGCGGGCGATACATTTAAAATTCCTGCAAGTCGTGAACGGTTTATGTCTTTTTCTTTCATTTTTTTGCATATTTGTTCAGTAATATTTAGAATCGTTGTTTCCAGGCGAAACTCAAAATCACCCTCGAAGGATTCTAATAAATCTTTAAACCATTTTTCTGTACTCATTATGTACACCTTTTTATAACTTATTCGGCAAATTTACCTTATTCTTGAAGTAATCTTTACGCCATTCAATAGCTTTACTTATTTCAACCCTTAATACTTTCGACTTGGGCTTAGGAAAACCATGTGTAAGTAATAATGATTTTTCCCCATCAAAAAAACATAATACCCTGATTCCTCGACGTGTCTTTATTTGAAAAACATCATCTACAAGCTTTTTAAATTTTTCTTCATTGTGTGGAGGTCCATTGTCAGCAATATATTTCAACTGAGCAACCAATTGGTTTTGATCTTTCTCTGGGAGACTTGAAATGAATGTTTCTACTAAACATTCATTATTTACACGTAATGCCGAAAGCGTAAAACAACTTCCTTTGAGTAAGATGGCTTTTGACATTATTTAACCTGTAGGTTAAAGATAATAAAGTTTTCTCAAGAAAGTCAAGAAAAATATTTATTAAAACTGAAAATGTTCTCCCGCGAAAAGCAAGAAAAACAAAACATCTTTGGTGTAATTCAAGGGACACTATACTAAATTATTTCACATATACCCGTACGATTTTATCTTTTTTTCGGTTAGTTCCATTAGTAAAAAAAGGGGGGGGGTATAAACTTGAAATCGTTGATCTTTTTCAGAAGAGCGTTCGGAATGCGTGCGTGAGAAGATTAGCTACTTTATTTACGTGAAGAAGTCCCCCCCCCTTTTTTTTGTGATTACCGACAATATAGCAGGCAAAATCGAAAAATCAAGGATAATCCGACACATAAAATCGGAATAGCGCTATTTGTTTAATAGTATTACCGATGAGGAGAAATCAAAAATTACAGACAGCTTGCCTTATGTTGCGAGTGGCCTTAACTCCTTGAGAACATAGGCTTAATCGCCATGGCCCGTGGAAACGTGATATCGTTTGTAAAAACAGTAGGATAGCATTGTTTGTCATCATAGGTTCAACGAAACTGTCAACATAATAAATAGTCCTGTGGCATACCTCTCCGTGTCCGACTCGGGTTTGCACTTCCGATTTAGAGACTATCCAGCCAAGTCAGGGTTTCTTCCTTATTTTCCCAATCGACAAGTTCGTCTATCTTCGTGTCATGTTTCAGAACGGATTGGGTATATTCGATAAACTTTTGCTGCACGTGTCGTCTGCGTGTTAAATCCATTTGCAAATAAGCCATGGTAGACTGGATATTTTCATGACCCAGACGGTTTTTGATATCCGATATTGGATCTCCGGAAGAAAGCATCCTTACCGCACACGAATGCCGAAAACTATGGGCAGGATTGATATATTTGAGACGTTTCGAGCTTAAGGCCTTGAAGAGATATTTTCTACAGATGCGATAAAGGCCATGTCTTGTAAGCTCTTCTCCACGTTGATTAATGAACAGCCGGTGTTGATACAACGGCTTCGGGGTTATACGGTATTTCGTAATGTAACGTTTTATGAGCTCCGTAGTTCTTGGCCACAGTTCTATTTGGCGGTATCGATTTCCCTTGCCTGAGATAGCGAGCGTTTTATTTTCCGGATCGAAGTAGTCGATTTTTAATGTTGCTATCTCACTGGCCCTGGCGCCCGAGTCATAGATAAGATGCAGTATGGTATAGTTACGAAAGCCTTCTCTTTTTGTAAGGTCAACGGATTCAAAAACTTTAAGGATCTCTTCCGGATACAAAAAGCCGATGAGTTGTTTCTGTGTGCGTTTTTGGGGGATATTCAGTATTCTTTCTGCAATGTCTCGTTTTTCCGGATACATGAACCGTATCATTTTTGCTAAGGATTTAATGGCAGCCAGGCGCAGGTTTCTGGTTTTTGCGCTATTATTGCGATCTGATTCGAGGTAATCCAGAAAGTCCAAGATTAACTCAGATGTTGAGCCTGTCGAAAAACTCTAAACCTGCGGTTTTAAGGTTCGTAAGCAGTTGATTTTATTACACGCTAAATGGACAAATTAGCCATTTTTCTACTTTTTCGACAGTCTCGTTAGGTGGTCAACCGCAAGAGACGCGATTTTTATGGAATGATACTCAGCGGCAAAGGGGAGAAAGAGCGCATAGGTGCTCCGGTATGCTTTGACGGTTTGAGTACTACTCCCTTTTATGCGTGGAAGGTACTGATCAAAAAATTGATGGATACTTATTGAAAGTTTCATTATTTTCCTTGATGGAAGATGGCAATATCAACCAGCCCCTGCCGCTGCGGGGCATCGATTACTTTGAGGTACTTGATGGTATGCTTGTATTCGCTATGGCCCATGTAGACGGCCAGAACAGGAAGTGCGTTTTGGGGAGATTTCCCCCGTTCTTTTGTCCGTTTTAACGTGTTGACGGCAAAAGAATGCCGTAGGCTATGCGGAGTAGGTGAGCTGAAGTTGATATTACCTATAATCTGTCTTTCTTGGCTGAGGCCGATGTCCTTGACCGCCTCGTGAAAGACCGAGCGTATTTTATTTTTTGTCAATGCCCTTTGATTTTGTCCAGCCAGGAGGTACGGATTTTGATAATCGGAACATAAGGATTTTCGCACCGCCAGGTAATTTTCGACTTCTGTCTGTACGTCATTTGGAACCGGGATCAACCGGTCTTTTTTGAACTTGGTCTTTTCGATATAGATGGTACCATCATCAGGTCGATAGTGACTGGAGAGTAGCCTCAACGGCTCAGAGATTCTCATCCCGCACCGGGCCAAAAGTAAGATAGCCACGTATATTGCCATGTCTGTCAAAAAATGTTTCCAATCTTTCCGTATCCTTTTGCAAACAGCAGGCAGTAATTGCTCGACTTGTTCGGGAGAAAAAACAAACGGAACAATGGCATTTTCCGGCAGTGGTGGAACATCCTGCAGGGGATTTTCAACGTAATATCCCCTGCGGATGAGATATTGGAAGAAGACGCGAATCGAGGAAAGTACCCTGTTAACGGTTCGCGCTTCCACAACGAGGTTTGATCTGAGCTCAAGAAAGAACAATGGCTGCAATATCTGCTGATCAATGTTCCGTGATTTCAGGTACCGGTCAAGTATTTTAAGATGCGATATTAAAGGGCTCTTCGCATAACCAAGGCTTTGGCGGTAAGTAATATATTCTTCAAATTGCGGGGCCAGAAAACTCTCAAAGGGTTTCATCAAAGAGTGCCTCCCGCATAAGTTGAGTGTGTATATGGAGATATTTTCGTGTGGATTCGATCGTGTCGTGCCCCAGCATCTCCTTGATCTCATATATTGTTACGCCTGTCTCCAGAAGGTTCTGTGCATAGGTATGTCTAAGCCAGTAGGCCGATCCGAGAAGCCCCGCCTCTTTCATGCATCTTCCAATGTAACCGACAACGGTTCCCGAACATAAGGGCCCATACGGTTTATGAAAGCTCAAAAAAAGAGCACGGTGTTTGCTTACGGACCTGACACCGATTATGTAGACGGCTATGGCCTTGATCGTCTGCTCTGGCAAAGGAAGCGTCATCGGATTATCGTTTTTTCTGTTCCTGACAGTCAACTCACCCCTGCTGAAGGAGATATCATCAAGGGTGATCCTGCTTATTTCCACGGGCCTGAGCCCCATAGTATACGCCAGATGTACCATGGCACATGTTCTGATCTCTCTGGGTGAAGAGAGCTGTAGGCTTGAAAATAATTTTTGTACTTCCTTTGGTCGTAAAAACCTTGGTGGTTTCGACCGGGCATATACGTATCCTCCCACCACCAGAGAAGCAAGGTCTCTGCGTATAATTCTGCGTTCATGATACAGATATCTCAAAAAACCTCGGATCATAGAACGGTAAGATTTCTGAGTCGCCGGCGCAAGGTTCTCAAAAAACTCTGCCAGAAAGGCATCGATCTGTTCAATTTCAAGTGAAGGAAGATCGATTTTATGTTTCCCCAGATAATAATGAAAAGAAACAAGTACACCCCTGGTAGCTTTGATAAGCCGGTATGGTATCTGTCTGCTCTTTTCATAATAGTCCAGATATTCATCATAGATCTCCGGCAGCTCGATCTGGTATTTCGGTTTTCGTAAGGGTTCCCGAATGACCTCATCCATCATGTTCGATCCCCGTGAGGATTGAGTATCCTTTTTCGTATCATGGCCGACTCCTTCCCTTTATGATGTGCGGGTATACACAAAAGCCCCGTTCAAAGTCGATCACATCTTAAAACCTCCATGGTGGGTAGTTGCTCTGATTGTCTTGCATTTACAACAAGTTGCCCTCTTAACGCCTCTTGAAAACGCCTGAAGAGTAGTTGCGCCAAATACTCAGTAATTATAAGGTGTTGAATGCCGATCACCTCTTTAACATACTGAAGGGGTAGTCCTGACTTTAAACGGCTTTTTGGTAACACGGAAGGGGTGCTTTTAGGCTGGCAGGCTTTTGAATCTTTGTTACCTTGATCCCCAGCATCGAGTTTCTTCTGCAGGTAGTTGGCTCTGAAATAATCGGGATTGTTTTTGTTCCATTCTTCACATTTCCTCCGGTGCCACTCCCTTTTGCATTGATCATCTCCACAGGTCATCTGACGATCTTTGAGCCTTGCATTGGGCCTGAACCACCGACGACAAACTCGGCATGGACGCTTCCTGTAAATCGGCGCCTTTTGCATCGTTTTCTCTCCTTTGTCTCGTGATGAGAAAACGACTCTAAAGCAATCTTAGCTTGGAAAATAGATCAAAGGAGGGAAAAGAACGAAAGGAACTATATGGATTTCTTAAACCATGGATTGAAAGGAATTATATCTGGTAACATAACTATACTGACAACATAACTTGCCAATCGTTATGATTCATGAAGCATAAAAAGTGACGTTATCTGCTATCTCCATTCAATCTGTTACGATTGATGACAGTATGATAGGACATCGAAAAAACGAAGCTCGCAAATTTTAAGATATTCGTTTCCCGCTTGCAAAATTTGTTGCTCGTCTTTGCTTCAGTGCAGGTGGCAACTGTCGCGCAATGTGTCAATGAAAATGAGACACATCCATCAAAATAAAGATAATTACCCGATCTGTAATGACCTATCCATTTCGTTCTGCTTCTATTTTTTCTTTAATAGAATTTACCAAAGGTCCTTCTGTACGCCATGTCCAACAGGTGTTCACAAGCATGTTGATCATATCCGATATGATTTTAGGGGATTTCTGCTGTTTGTAAGCGGCGTATCCCTGAACGGCTGAGGAACCCATTGATGTTAAGAGATTTGCTAAATGTTGGCACCCTTTACCATTGCCAACCAACGCCTTTATCCTTGACCTAAATCCACTGGCAATTTTTAATCCCTTTACAGGCTCCATGCTGTTGATCGTCTCCAAGCATTCCTCATTTGGAACATCAGGCATTTCAACATGCAGATCCTCGATCTCAAGATTTGTTTTGTTGACAAGCAAATGGATGATCATCTGATGCAATATACCTGGTGATCTTTTTTCACCTTTAGTCAAATGAAATTCCTGCAATCGATGATCTGTCAGACATCCCTCTACGACCAATCTCCGGTCGTCGTATTCGTATGTATTCACCTCTATGGTTCTCGTGTGATATTTTTTTCCTTTCGGTTTTCCAAACAAGCCCATCCTGCTCTGTCTCCTATACCTTTGATTTTAAATGACATTGATGGAAAAAAGTATAGGAATAACGCTCTTGTATGTCAAGGAAATATTGCCCCTCATATCTGGAGTGCGGCGCCGATGATTGAAGACGGACATTTTCGGCGGCAGGCAGAGAAAGGAGCTATCCCGACGAGCCCCTGCCCTCCATCAGTACCTATGACAAACCTAACTTTTTGTCTCCTCCCCCGTTCCGTTCTTCGATGGTCTTAACAATATCCAGACCTGTCAAAGTCTTCATCTGCTCGAAAAATGCATTTACAAGTAAATTAGGGACACTTCCCTATTTTTATAGGCGGGCGACATCCACGGGACGCCCAATGGGGAGTGTGGACTTTGTGAAAGGTCTGGAGAAGTTATTTTTCCGAAAGTTATTGACTGGAAAGGTAGGACGGCCAAAAAAGAAATAGGGAAGTGTCACTAATTATCTGGATTACTTTTCTGATTTTGTCGGCATGAGTATACCGTTTCCCCAGATTTCCCAAAATCCGAAACGAAACGAGCCTCGCCGATATTGCCGCAGGAATCTGAGAAGACAGGAGGATTATTTCCCCTCAGTCTACGGTGCCACCAGGGTGGTGTTGATAAAATTTGTCAGGGTAGTGCTGCCTGTGCCGGGGCCCATTAATGTTACGTCATGCGTCCCCGGATTACCGCCCTGACCCTCTTGTGTGCCTCCGGTCGTGTTAAGGCTGCCCGCCAATACGGCGGTGCCGTTCGACGTGTTCAGGGTGCACATCAATACGGAATTCACAGCCTCCATAGCTGTCATGGAGCTACCGCCAATGGTGAGAACCCCGTTTACAAATCCTATGGCATAGTTGCCGGAGGTCAGACCCGAGGGATCGATGTTGTACGTCCCCGCATTGATAGCCCCCTGGCTGGTGCCGCCGTACTGGAGCGTGCCGCCCAGCACTGCTGAGGTCTCGCCGCCAACAAACCCGGCATAAGTAACACCGTTTCCGCCGGAATAGGGAACACCGCTGTAGATCTTATTGTCGTCGTTGGCTGTAATTGAAAGGGGCGCTTTGGTGATATCCGCGGTGGTTGTTGCGGTCGTCCCTGTCAGGGCATAGTTGCCTGCATCCGTCCCGCTGATCGCGATCCCCGATACGTTGACCGTCTTCCCTGCCCCCACGTTCTTATCAATGAAACCCGCCGTCTGGGAGAAGGTGACCGTATCTCCTGCGATGATATCTGCCGATGAGCCGGTGACGGTGGCTGTGGTTGTGGTGTCATAGACCTTGTTGGTCCCCGTGTAGGCAGCGGTAAGACCTTTGGCGGTGATGTCCGCGGTGGCGGCAGCCTGGTCGGTGATGGCGTAGTTGCCCGTATCTGCGCCGGTGTAGCTGCTGGTCAGAGTAACGGTCTTGCCCGTGTCCACGTTCTTGGTGTCGAAGAGGCCGGTGGCGGAGACGGTGACGGCGTCCCCGGCGATGATGCCCGTGTAGACAGCGGAGCCGGTGTTCACCGTCGCCGCGGTCGTCGCGTCATAGACCTTGTTGCTGGCGATGATGCCCGAGAGGGTCATGGCCTTGGCGGTGATATCAACCGTTCCGCTGGTTGTGATGATGTCGTATCCGTCCTGTAAAAAGTACAGGCCGCTCAGGGAAAGGGTGCGGTTACCGACATCCTTGCTGCTCGCTGTGTATGCCGCGGCGCCGTAGATCTTGCTTGTGTCGACGGCTATGTCCCATGTATACGAGCCGCCGGCGACCGTTGTTGACCTATTATAGACCATCGATGTGTTTTCCGCCGTAGCGGTTGCGGTGGTAAGAAAATTCCGCAGTAGCGGGTAGGTATTTCCATCGTAGATACGCCAGATCTTTCCTGTGCCCCCTGCGTTGTCGATGTCCCAGGCGCTGAAGGTTGCAAGCTGCTTCATCTCAGCGGTGGTCTTACCCGTGCCGCCGTCCGATGTTGGTTGTCCTGATGTTTCGGTGTCCCAGAAACTGTCAGTAACAGTGCCGGTGCCGCCGTCGTCTCCCACCAGGCCACCTTCATAAGCTATACCCAGCACCTCGCCGGTTGCATAGCTGTTGGTGATGGTACCGTAGTTCCTCCCCACCAGACCGCCGACATATTTCCTGCCTGTCACCTTGCCGGTTGCATAGCTGTTGGTGATGGTACCGTAGTTCCTCCCCACCAGACCGCCGACATATTCACCGGCCACAGACACATCGCTTATCGCCTCGCCGGTTGCATAGCTGTTGGTGATGGTACCGACGTTGTACCCCACCAGGCCGCCGATATAGTCGAAGCTCCACACCTCGCCGGTTGCATAGCTGTTGGTGATGGCGCCGGTGTTGTACCCCACCAGGCCACCGATATAAAAGCCACTGCTATCCACCTCGCCGGTTGCATAGCTGTTGGTGATGGTACCGTAGTTCCTCCCCACCAGACCGCCGACATCGCCGCTGCCTGTCACCGCGCCGGTTGAGTAGCTATTGGTGATAGTGCCGGAGTTGTACCCCACCAGGCCACCGATATAAAAGCCGCTCGCCGACACCGCGCCGCCTACCATCCCCACATTGCTCACGCTGCCGGAGCTGTCAATATAGCCGAAAAGACCGACATAACTGGTTGACGGCCTGTTGATGTTGAGATCCGTGATGGTGTGGCTCAGGCCGTCGAAGGCGCCGGTGAACTTCGTTGCAGAAGTGCCCACGGGGACAAAACCTTTCGTTGTGTTCCACAGGCCCGATGCCTGGCTGAGCTCAGCCATATCGATATCGGCAGCGAGGGTGTAACTCGCTGCTAAGGTAGTCGTGTTCATGCCTATCAACTGCAACTGGTGTGCGTTGGTGATGGTTGTGCTGTATTCCATGCGCAAAAATGGCCGGGTATTGCCCTCGCTCATCCACCATGTATCTGTAAAATCCCAGCCGCTGAAATTAGCCTGCTGCATCATCTTGGCTGTTGTAAGCCCCGTGCCGCCGTCCGATGTTGATCGTCCTGATGTTTGGGTGTCCCAGTAGCTGTTGGTGATGGTGCCGCCGGAGTTGTACCCCACCAAGCCGCCGACATTGCTACTGCCTGTCACCTCGCCCGTTGCATAGCTGTTGGTGATGGTGCCGCCTAAGTTGTACCCCACCAGGCCGCCGATAAAGCTTTCACCTATCACCTTGCCGGTTGCATAGCTGTTGGTGATGGTGCCGTAGTTCAACCCCACCAGGCCGCCGACATTGCTACTGCCTGTCACCTTGCCGGTTGAGTAGCTGTTGGTGATGGTGCCGGTGTTGTACCCCACCAAGCCGCCGACATATTTGGCGCCTGTCACGCTGCCCGTTGCATAGCTGTTGGTGATGGTGCCGCCGGAGTTGTACCCCACCAAGCCGCCAACATAAAATTTCATGAGGTCGGTGCCTCCTGTCACCTTGCCGGTTGCATAGCTGTTGGTGATGGTGCCGTAGTTCCTCCCCACCAGGCCGCCGACATGTTCGCTGCCTGTCACCTTGCCGGTTGCATAGCTGTTGGTAATGGTACCGCTGTTCCACCCCACCAGGCCACCGACATAGCTGTGGCCTGTCACCTCGCCGCCCACCATCCCCACATTGCTCACACTGCGGGTGGTATAGCCGAAAAGACCGACATAATCGGTTGGTGGTCTGTTGATGGTGAGATCCGTGATGGTGTGGCCCAGGCCGTCGAAGGCGCCGGTAAACTTTGTAGTATTATTGCCAACGGGGGCAAAACCCGCGCCTGCACTCCATGTGCTGGTGGCAGAGGCGTCGATGTTGTCGCCCAGGGCGTAGTAGCCTGCGAGATCACCTGTCATGCCCTGGAGGTCGGTACCGGTGGTGCTGCCTTCAAGCCCCAGGGAGGTAATAACGGTGTAGGTCCTTAGTGTGCCGTCAGAGCCAAGAGTGGTAAAAAAGTTGTTTCCCGCGGGCAGGTTGACCGGGGCCCTTATCGTGTAGGTGGCGGTATTCCCTGCCGCAACGGCGCCCTGACCGTAGAGCAGGGACAGCTGCGCGGTTCCCGAGCCGTTGAGCTCCCTGTTGATCTCGATATTGCGGTAAGCGTTCAAGGTGAGTGTGTTGGCGGACCAGGTGATGTTGTCGTTCACGAAGATGTCGCCGTTCGTGCCGGTGGCGCCGGAGCTGCTTTGGATTGTGACGCTGGTGGTTCCAAGGTTCGAAGATATCGTGGCTCCCGTCATGTCCCCGCCTGATGCCGCTATGGTAAAATCCGTTGGATCAATGAGCCACGTACCGGTTGTGCCATCGGGGGCAGAGGTGGTGACATGGAGGCCGTCCGCTATCGTCACCTTCTTCCCCGAGGTCTCGATGAAGCCGCCGTCCCCGCCATTCGGGGCAGAGGCGTCGAGCGTGCCGCCAGCGATTGTCTCACCTGCCTCCATATCGGAGAGAAGGAGGATGCGGCCTGATCTGTTCTCAAGGGTCCTTGCCTCTATGACCCCTGAGTTGTTCACCACGGCGTTGGTAAGGGTGTCTGCGGCCTTTGCCGTGAGGATCACCGCGCCCCCGTCTGCACGGATGAGCCCTTTGTTCTCAATGAGGGCGTCAATAGCACCCTGATCCACGGTGAAGTTCACCAGGCTATCGCCGGTGAAGTCGAGGCTGACCCTGTCGCCTGATGCCATGGCGATAGTGCCGTCATGTGCCGTGATCGTCCCTTCATTGGAGATGGCAGGTGAGAGGAAGGCGATATAGCCGCCACCTGCTGCCCGGATGTTCCCCTGATTGAGGATGGCGCCTGCGCTGCCTGTATTCTCAAAGATGTTCCTTCCGGCAAGGAAGTCTTTGTTTGTGATGTTCAGCGATGAGGCAACAAGACCCCCCACATCCACCTGGGCGGTGGGACCGAAATATACCCCTGCCGCGTTGAGGAGAAATACCTGGCCGTTGGCGGTTAAGCTGCCGTAGATCTGGGTGGGGTTCTGGTCGAGGATGCGGTTTAAGGCCACGCTGGATGCCCCCGGCTGTTGGAATGCAACAGAGGCGTTCTGACCGATGTTGAAGGTGTTCCAGTTGGCGATCATCCTGTCGGTCGCCTGGTTCACGGTCATGGCATTGCCGGACTGGGAGACGCTGCCTGTACCTGAGGTAATCTGCCCGCCCGTGGGGAGCGTGTTGGGGTCAAGGGCAAATGCAGATAGGGCATGGAAAAGGACTAATGTCAAGATTATCAATAATGTAAAGGTAAAGAATCTATCAGGACGGGTTATCTTTGTTATGTGATATCTATTCATGATTATCCCCCTATAGCCAGATCACAAGCTGGAGCCAGAAGCGTCCGTTATCGCTTAGATTGTCGGCGTCGTTCCCGGATACGCTCCGTCCCTCGTTAGGGCCGACCTTGTGGGCGTAGGATGCCCGTATGCTGTAGAGGCCGGGTTTGCCTGTATTGATCCCCACGCCGCCTCCGGAGAGCAGGTACTCGTTTTCGCCGCTGGCGCTGGTGACGGACCCCGGCCAGGGGCTCCGGTGGAGCTTCACCCAGCCCGTGTCAAAGAAGCCTATCAATTGAGTGGCCGCCCAGGAGGGCATAAAGGGCAGGTCGAACCGGGCCTCCAGGGTGAGGGCATGGCCTTCATCGCCCGGCGCCTCGCCTACGGGATAGGCGCGTATTCCCGTGGGGCCGCCGAGGATGAACTTCTGGGAGGAGTCGAGATTGTCTGAGGCGAACTGTCCCCTGGCAGACCCGAAGAGGGCGATCTGCCGGGTCAGGCGCTGGAGGCGCGCAAGGGAATAGGTCGCCCGGATGAAATTGCCCTGTGTTCTTGGTCCGGCATCATCGTTATCTTTATTGGCGGTATGCCCCGAGAGATCTACGTCGCCCCCGGTCAGAACAATGGAGGAGCTTGTGAGTCCCCCGCCGCAGAAGGTATCGAAGAAGGTGCCTGAGACGGAAACCGTGCCGAGAGGCAACTCCCTGTCGCGGGTCTTCTCCCCGTTGGCCTCGTCTATGAGCATCAGGTATTCGAATCCCACACCGGTCCAGATGCTTGCGTTCCTGGAACGGACCAGGGGATAGCTGATGCCTGTAAATATGCTGTCCGCCCAGCCTTTTGCCTTGAGGTCCTCAAGATCCTTTCCCAGTTCATAGTCAAGGCCCGTATAGGCGGCATTCCAGGTAAAACCCGTAGACCCCAGGGGAAGGGCATAGGAGGCCCGCCACTGGGTCAGGCGCTCCGCCCATGTGAAGGAAAGATTTAGCTGATCCCCGAAACCGAAGGGATCATAGGTGGAAACCTGACCGGTGCCGCGATACGCGCCGGTGTAGCGGTCGCCGAAGTTATCGCCGGAGAAAAGGCCGTGGAAGATGGCCCCCTCGGCGGCGTTGATGACGATCCGGGTGGTTCCCGGTTGTGTGCCCGGTTCAAGGGATGCCCTGGCGTTGATGCCGGGAAGGTCGTTCATGAGGAGTACGGCCCGCTCTATCCGCTCCATCCTGGCAGGGCTGTCGGCAGGGACGGCGCGGTCGGCTATACCTGCCAGTAAAGAGGGGTTGATCCTTTTCGGCTCATTGATGTTGATCCTCACCTTCCCGTCAATGCGTCCTGAGATGATGGCGATCACGATGGTGCCCTCGGTGATATCCTGTTTGGGCAGGTATGCCCTTGCCAGGAGATAGCCCTTTTTCTCACGGAGGTAGGCGGTAACCAAAGAGGCCACCTGCTGGAGTTCGGGGAAGCCGAGTTCCTTACCGATGCTGTCCCGGACCAGTTCCTGGAGTTCGGCGTCTGTTGCGATACCATCGCCGCCGGTGAAACGAAAGCCCTTCACAAGAACCCTGACTCCGGAATCGGTCATGGGAGGACTCGTAATCTCCTTTTCACGGTCTGAGGGAAGACGGTCCGGCAGAGGAGCACCGGGTTGCCGCTGTTCCTGGAGGAGGATGCCCGAGTCCGGCGGGGTTTGCGCCATGACTGTGCTGCCTGTTAAAAAAATAATGCATATACAACAAACGATTTTAACGAGATATTTCATAAAGTCTCCTCAGGAGAATTCCGGGGACATGATACTTGTGCGGCCGGGCAAGGTCGTGTAATCAAATGGGTGGGGATCCCATTCCGGAAGGTAAGCCAGCCACCGGATAGCGAGTCCTTGGAGGGATGGTGGTAACATCAACCTTTAAGCGTAGGACAGCAAGCAGACAGGCCGTAAGCCGAAAGGTTGAAGGGATTGAGCCTCGAAAGTGTCGCGTCGAGAAGGACGACACTCTAAGTATGGTGGAAGTCAACATGGGCATAACCGCAAATGGCAAGGCGATGCTCACTTCTCCGGGGTCTGAGACCATGGCATGTTTGACATTGTGATTACACGGCAACCCGGGAGACCCTGTACTTTCTTCCTGTAAAGGGAGTATGCCGGACAACTGAAGAGGGAGGAAGGCAAAATAGAGTGCAGGGAGTCGGATGGTTTAATAGTACCGGAGAAGGCGGGCAATGCCGCTGGAGGGAAGGAAACCACACATGGTAGCGAGGTGTGAGGAAACATCGGCCGCACACAGAAGCGGAGAACTGGTGGCAACGAAACTGCACCGCATAGCGGAGAAGGCCCGTAAAGAGCCCTCGTTCAAATTCACGAGCTTGTATCACCTGATGAACGAGGAACTTATACGGGAGTGCTTCAAGCGGCTGAGGAGTGATGCAGCCGCAGGCATAGACAAAGTGACCAAGGGACTGTATGCAGAGGATATTGACGTCAACCTGTCAGACTTGACAGGGAGGTTGCACCGGATGGCATACATACCGCAGCCTGTTCGGCGGAAATACATACCTAAGCCGGGCAGCGACAAACAACGCCCTTTGGGGATACCCATTCTTGAAGACAAGCTTGTCCAATCGGGACTTGTTCGGATACTGGCAGCAGTGTACGAACAGGACTTCACAGGAGATTCCTATGGATTCCGTCCCGGCAGAAGTTGCCACAGTGCACTCAGAATCCTGAGCGATACAGTGGAAAACAAACCGGTCAACCACATCGTTGAGGCAGACATCAAAGGTTTCTTTGACCATGTGAACCAGGAATGGCTCATGAAGTTTCTGGCGCACCGGATAGGTGACAAGCGGATTCAACGGATGGTGAAGCGATTTCTAAAGGCAGGGGTATCGGAGGATGGGACGATAACGGTCAGCGACGAAGGGACACCGCAGGGCGGAGTCATCTCGCCGCTGTTGGCCAACATTTACCTTCACTATGCCCTTGACCTCTGGTTTGAGAAAGTTTTCCGCAAGAGATGTACAGGCATGGCCCGGCTCATTAGATATGCCGATGACTTTGTTGTCTGCTTTCAGTACAAGGCGGACGCGGAGTTGTTTTACCAAGAAGTAGGTAAACGGCTGGGGCAGTTTGGACTTGAGTTAGAACCGACGAAGACCAGGGTGATGGAGTTTGGACGAATTGCCGTTCAAAATGCCAAGGGAAGAGGGGAAAGAGCGGAGACATTTGACTTTCTGGGATTAACCCACTACTGCGGCACGAGGAAGAACGGCAAAGGGTTTCGGATGAAGCGAGTAACTGCCCGTAAGAGGTTCACCGCTAAGCTGAAGGTCTTCAAGGAATGGCTGAAGAAGGCCAGGACGATGAAGACCAAGGAGCTATGGGACATAGCTAAGGCCAAATTGAGAGGACACTACGCCTACTATGGAGTAACCGACAACCTGCCCGGAATCAAGCGATTCGGAGAGGAAGTGAAGAAGCTGTTATTTAAATGGCTGAATCGCCGTGGTAAGCGGGGTTGTCTCAACTGGCAGAAGTTCGGTGAAATGATGAAGCGGTTTCCACTGCCGAAACCTCGAATCACAGTCAGGATGTTCTGATTTTCTGTGAATTGACCATGTGAGGAGCCGTGTGCGTAAATAGCGCAAGCACGGTTCTGAGAGGGGCTGGGGCCAACGGATGTATGGTTGAGATAATGTGGCACCGCCGGGAAACCAGGCGGCAACGGAGAAGACAAACATCAACCTACAGCATCGGAAGAAACCAGTCTACTCGACAATTATTTGACATGTACCCGTGCGATTTTATCTTTTTCTCGGTTATTTCCACCAGTGTATAGGAGGGTCTGAATTTGAAATCGAAGTTCTTTTTCAGAAGAGCGTTTGGAATGTGTGCGTGAGAAGTGAGGCTACTTTATCTACGTGAAGAAGTTCCCCCCTTTTTTCAATTACCGACAATATAGCAGGCAAAATCAAAAAATCAAGGATAATCCGACAGATAAAATCGGAATAGCGATATTCGTTTAATAGCATTATTGTTGAAATGAGATCAAAAAGTTAAAACAGATAGCTAGTCACTATATAGCAGCTGTTTTAACCTGGAAAATTGACTATGGGATTTTGATATTAAGGGAAAGTCACGCGGCTGGAAACAATGGGTGTGCAAAGGGATATTCACGGATTTTCCGGAACTCGTGGCATCAAGGTCTGTTATTCCACCGGCGCACCTGGCGCCTGTTCCTCTACCTTAAATCTTGCGGTGAGAGCCCCGTCTGACGGCGGGGTTTCTCACCGGTCATTTTGGGAGCGGTAGGCAGAGGAAGGAGCTATCCCGACGAGCCCCTGCCTTCCATCAGTACCTATGACAAACCTAACTTTTTGTCTCCTCCCCCGTTCCGTTCTTCGATGGTCTTAACAATATCCAGACCTGTCAAAGTCTTCATCTGCTCGAAAAATGCATTTACAGAGCCGGCGAGGCTTCCCACATGATGAGGAATTCCGCTTCCGCTTCCGTTTCCTCCATCAACAACCGTCAGTTTTTCAATGTTGAGATTGGAGGCAATCACTTGTGACACTTTTTCCACAAGTTCAGGCAGCAACTGGATCATAAAGAGGTCTTTACTGTCCTGTTTTTCCCATTGTTGTCGCAGGAGATTAAGAGCTTCAGCTTTTGCTTTGCCTTCCTCAAAAGTGGCAGCGGCTTTTCCGATTGCTTTCATGCAGAGTGCTTCCTTCTCCGCTTCAGCAGGAATAATGACCTCGGCCTCATATTTAAGGCGATGGGCGGCTACTTTCCTTTCTTCCAGTATCTTCATTTCTTCCATTCGGGATATCTCACCGGCCAGATTTGCCTTTTCTTCCGACCGGTTTACTTCGGATATCCACTGTGCCTTTTGTACCCGGAAGGATGTTTCAGACTCGACAACGGCACGCCGTGCTTCGATTTCTGCTACTTCGGCTATCCTTTTTCCCTCTGATTCCTTTTCGGTTGCAACTGCATTCGCCTCGGCCTCGACAACTCTTGCGTCGCGGTGAACCTGGGCGTTCTTCTTTCTTGCTATCGCTTCGAGATACCCTTTATCGTCCATAATTTCCTGGATTTTTAAGGTATCAAGAATTAATCCCATGCGCTTTAAATCTTCCCGTGCCTCCTCTGCAACATCACGTGCCAGAGAAATACGGTTGGCATTTGCCTCTTCCGGTTCCATCGTTGCCAGTGTGCCCCGCAGTGTTCCCTCGATTATTTCACGAGCAGTTGTCGCAATGGCCGATGGGCTTTTACCCAGGAATCTCTCGATTGCGTTTCCCAGACCTTCCTCTATTGAGCCGGCAACCTTGGCATTTGCCATTGCCTTTACGTTCACGGGAATAGCGCCTTTTGTTAAAGCACCGGTTACGTCCAACACAATCGGAACCGTGTTCAAGGATATAGTGTGCACGGTTTCAACGAGAGGAATCTTCAGGGCACGACCACCCTTGATAACGCGGTAGCCGGCAATTCCTTTATCCTTATCTTTAGCTTTTCGCCCCGAGAAGATCATAACCTCGTTGGGTGAACAAATCTTCATGTTTGCTTTTATGTAAATGATGATAATCATGAGAGCAATAACTCCCACAAAAATACTGACCATTCCAATATCCATGATTTTAACCTCCTGATTTATTGTAATTTTTTAAATATCGTAATAAAGAGCAAATTCATATGGGTGAGGACGGAGCCGTATCTGATCCACCTCACGCTTTCTCTTATATTCTATCCACATTTTAAGAAGATCCTCAGTAAAGACATCACCCTTCAAAAGATAATCATGGTCATTTTCGAGATTATCCAGGGCCTCTTCCAATGAGCCGGGCGTGGATCGCATGTCTTTTCTCTCTTCCACCGAAAGCTCAAAAATATCTGTCTCAATGGGAGCGGGGGGTTCTATCTCGTTTTCAATGCCATCCAGACCTGCCATAAGCATAGCGGCCAGTGCCAGATAGGGGTTGCAGGAGCAGTCCGGCGGGCGAAATTCGATTCTCTTAGCCTTTTCGCTTTGCGAGTACATGGGAATTCGGACACAGGCACTCCGGTTTCTCTTTGAATAAACGAGGTTTATCGGTGCTTCATAGCCGGGGACGAGCCGCCGATAAGAATTTGTCGTTGGTGACGTGATAGCAAGTAGAGATGGCGCGTGATGAAGCAATCCGCCGATGTAGTGAATTCCCATGCGGCTCAATCCACCATAACCATCAGGATCAAAAAATTTATTTTTCCCCGCTCTCCAGAGGCTCTGATGAACGTGCATTCCAGATCCATTGTCCATAAAAAGCGGTTTAGGCATGAACGTGACCGTCTTACCGTAAGCCAGAGCAACATTCTTTACCACATACTTGAATTTCATAAGAACGTCCCCAGCATTAACCAGAGTGTTCACATTAACACCAATTTCGCACTGTCCAGCCGTGGCCACCTCGTGGTGATGAAGTATGACATCAATACCGACTTCGTTCATGACTTTCGACATCTTTGCCCTGAGGTTGTGCAGACTGTCTGTCGGCGGAACCGGAAAATATCCTTCCTTGTATCGGGGCTTATAACCGAGGTTTGGTTCTTCTCGTTTGCCCGAATTCCAGAAACCTTCTTTCGAGTCGATTGCGTAATACCCGGTATTATGAGTTTGGTCAAAACGGATATCGTCAAACACATAAAATTCGGGCTCTGGACCAAAGATTGCCTGATCGGCAATGCCCGTGGCCGACAGGTATCGCTCGGCTTTACGGGCAACATTCCGGGGATCCCGCGAATAAGGTGTGTGGGAGAGAGGATCTGAGACATTGCAAATCATACTTAATGTCGGATCTTCCATAAACGGGTCAATAAAGGCCGACTGGGGGTCCGGTTTAATCAGCATATCGCTTTCGTTTATCGGTTGGAACCCGCGGATACTCGAACCATCGAAACCAACGCCGTTAATGAAGAGCCCTTCATCAAGCTCTTGAATTGGTATGGTTATATGCTGCCACAGGCCGGGAATATCGGTAAACTTCAAATCAATGAATTCCAGCTTCTTTTCTTTTGCTAATTTTGTTAATTCTTTAGCGCCCATAAACATAACTCCTTCTATTCTCGTAAGTTACCCGATTGCTTTTCCGCCCCGTTCACCGGTACCGATACGAACGACATCATGGAGATCGAGAACAAATATCTTTCCATCGCCGGGATTTCCGGAAAATGCCCCTTTTGTGATTGCATCGATTGTTGGTTCGACAAAATCTTCATTAACGGCAATCTCGATCTTTAGTTTCTTCAGAAGACCGACTTCCTTGACGCTACGATAAACTTCGGCAAATCCTTTTTGTCTTCCCCTGCCGAGGACGTTAGATACGGTCATCAAATGAACTTCCACATTTTCAAGGGCTTGTTTTACTTCTTCCAGCTTGTGGGGTTGAATAATTGCAACGATATATTTCATTGTTAATAATCCTCCTATTCCAAAATGGTATATGCGGCTTCCTTGTGCTGTGTTAAATCAAGGCCGATCAATTCATCCTGTTTTTCCACTCTCATGCCGAACAGGGCATCGACGAATTTAAAAAGAATCCAGGTCATGACAACCGCATAAACAATACATGAAAGCATATATATACCCTGGACAATAAATAGCCTGGCATTTCCGTAGAGAAGGCCGTTTGCGCCACCCTCATTAATGGCGATGCTGGCAAATATTCCTGTTGCAATCGTACCCCACATGCCACCAACACCATGGATTCCGAAAACATCCAGAGAATCATCGTAACCCAACTTTGGTTTCAAAATTGTTACAGCCATATAGCAGAAGACAGCCGCAAAAACTCCGATGATTATTGAAGAAAGGGGACTTACGAAACCGCATGCAGGGGTGATAGCCACGAGTCCGGCGAGCGCTCCCGATACAATGCCGAGAACTGTGGGAACACCATGTCTCTGCCATTCTATCAGTGCCCAGGTAAGACCTGCGGCAGCGGTCGCGGTGTTTGTTGTCACAAAGGCATTTGCGGCAAGACCATTTGCTTCGAGGGCACTGCCGGCATTAAATCCGAACCAGCCGAACCAGAGAAGTGCGCCTCCCAGTACTGTAAGTGGCAAGTTATGCGGTGTGAACAGCTGTTTATCATAACCGCAACGTTTCCCGATTAAAATTGCCATGACAAGAGCGGACACACCGGAACTGACGTGAACGACAATACCGCCGGCAAAGTCAAGGGCACCGATATTTGCGAGCCAGCCACCTCCCCATACCCAGTGCGCGATCGGATCGTACACAAAGGTTGACCAGAGGAGCATCATAATGGCAAAAGCGGAGAATTTAATCCTTTCCGCGAATGCGCCGACCATCAATGCGGGTGTAATGATGGCAAACATGGCCTGAAAGACCATAAAAGCCAGATGAGGAATCTTGTCTGAATACGGGCCAGGAGTGGGACCGACGTTATTCAAACCCACCCATTGTAAACCTCCGATAAGCCCGTGACCGGCGTCGGGGGCAAAAGCCAGAGAATATCCGTATAAAACCCACTGCAGACTTATAAGACACATAATGAAAAAACACTGCATCAAAAGTGACAGAATATTTTTCCTGCGTGCCAATCCTCCGTAAAAAAGAGCGACTCCCGGTGTCATAATTAAAACTAAAGCTGAAGACAACAATACCCATGCTGTATCACCTGAACTCATTCCAAACACCTCCAATTGATTTAACACAAATACTACAATTTGGTGCTAAGCAAATATGATGCCAATAGCCGGAGGAACAATATAACATATCAATATAACGGACAATAAGCAGGATTGCTACTGGCTATTTCTTTTACAAATATCCCACATAATGGTAGTATAAGTTGTTCAACTCAACATATTTGTAGTGTAAGGGTAGTGTCTGATGGTCTGAGGGCAGGATTGTGTGTCCCGGTAGAATCGAAATTTACTCAATTATGATTTATCTATTAGAGACGAAAAACGGTCCTTCTCATTAAAATAAATTTGATGCAAGTTCTACATTATGGTACTATTCGGCATCTAATTTTGTGTTGAGCTTATTTTTACATAAAGGTGTGGTTATTTATGGCAAGTATTGCAGAAGATAAGGAAGTTGAATCGAATAGGGAGATAAGGGAGCTAAAGCTGCTCTGGGAAGTGAGTCAAGCGCTCGGACGCAGCATGGACCTTCGTGAAGTAGCGGGGCCGGTGTTGAATGCACTGGCCGAAAGGATGGGCATGGCGAGGGGTGCGCTGACCCTCGTTAATCGCAGGACGGAAGAAATTTATATGGAAGCGGCTCATGGCTTATCGGAATTACAGCGAAGAAGAGGAAGATATCAGATAGGTGAGGGTGTTATCGGCAAAGTTGTAGAGACGGGTCAACCAGCCATAGTTCCGAACATTTCCGATGAGCCGATGTTTTTAGACAGAACCGGTGCCCGTAAAGACCTTAAAAAAGAGGATATTTCATTCATATGTGTACCGATAAAAATAGGGGCGGAGGTAATTGGCACACTGAGCGCTGACAGATTGTTTGAGAGTTCTATATCCCTCGAGGAGGATGTGCGTCTGCTCTCAATTATTGCATCAATGGTAGCTCAGGCAGTACGACTTCGTCAGGAAATACAGGAAGAACGTGAAATACTTATTCAGGAAAACCTGCGTCTGCAAAGTGAGTTGAAGGAGCGCTTTGAACCATCAAATATCATAGGAAAATCGAAGGGGATGAGAGAGGTCTATGACCTTATCGCACAAGTTTCTAAAAGCAACGCTACCGTGATGATTCGCGGTGAGAGCGGAACCGGCAAGGAATTAGTAGCAAATGCGATCCATTATAACAGCCTGAGGGCAAATAAACCTTTCGTAAGAGTCAATTGTGCAGCCTTACCGGAGACTATCCTGGAAAGCGAACTCTTCGGGCATGAGAAAGGCGCTTTCACCGGTGCAACGCATGAAAGGAAAGGTCGATTTGAAATGGCACAGGGAGGCACCATCTTCCTCGATGAAGTAGGAGATCTCCCGCCCATGGTTCAGATAAGACTGTTGAGAGTACTTCAGGAACGGGAATTTGAAAGAGTCGGTGCAACCACGACGACGAAAGTCGATGTACGTGTTATTGCCGCAACAAATAGAAACCTTGAAAAACTGATGGAAGCAGGAAAATTCAGGGAGGATTTATATTACCGATTGAACGTCTTTCCTATCTATATTCCGCCGCTTCGTGAGAGGAAAACAGACATATTGCTGCTCACGGACTTTTTCGTGGAGAGATACGCCAGTATAAATAATAAGAGGATTCAGCGAACGTGTACTCACGCGATCGATATGCTTATGAGCTACCACTGGCCGGGTAATGTGCGGGAACTGGAGAATTGTATTGAGCGCGCAGTACTTCTCAGCAGGGAAGGTGTTATTTACGGGTACCACCTTCCGCCAACGCTTCAGACGTCAACGTATACCGGAACTATTCCCTATGGTACCCTTCAAGGTGAACTGGAGAGACTGGAGAGAGATTTGATAATGGATGCACTCAAGACAACCCGCGGAAATATAGCAAAGGCGACACAAATACTCGGCGCAAGTGAAAGGATTATCGGTCTGCGGATACAAAAATATGACATAAAACCCAAACGATATCGTACCTAAAAGTAGATATAATCATATAATCCTACATAAATGTAATTTGTTTCCTCAGTATCCTTACTGGGAGAGCCTGCCATATTAATATATCAGTAAACATATCAATAGGATAATCCGTTTCGACCCTGTGGTCGTCATCTGGCACAGATGTTGCTGATTACAAACCACAGATAGATAGTTATATTGAAGCTCCCCGCAACAAGTTGCGGGGAATACGCTCGCTGTTCAGTTCAAAGGTATTAAATTGTTATCAATCAATTAATTTGTCCCGAAGAGATGTTATGCCTGATTAAGGCTGGTCAGGAAAATAGAATTGACGGATACTGAAAATTAAAGGAGATGAAAAATGGCAAAAAAAGATGTGGAATATGTGATGAAAGAAGTAAAGGACAAAAATGTAAAGTTTATCCGTATATGGTTTACTGATGTATTAGGTTTTTTAAAGAGCTTCGCTATTTCGCCATCTGAGTTGGAAGGTGCTTTCGCGGAAGGTATGGGTTTTGATGGATCATCAATTGAAGGCTTTGCGAGAATTGAAGAGAGTGATATGATGGCAAAACCTGATCCGGAGACTTTTGTTATTCTTCCCTGGCGCGCCAGCAAGGAGATGAATGTAGCCCGTATGTTTTGTGATGTTCTAAAACCAGACGGCACCCCCTATGAAGGTGACCCCCGCTATGCTCTGAAACGGAACGTAAAAAAGGCTGCTGATATGGGATATACAATGAATGTAGGACCGGAGCTTGAGTTTTTCTATTTCAAGAGTGCCTATGGAAAACCGGAATATCTTGATCGCGGCGGTTATTTTGATCTTACGCCTTTAGACGCTGGAAGTGATCTTAGGCGAGACACAATTTTAACCCTCGAGAGTATGGGAATTCCAGTAGAATACAGCCATCACGAAGTGGCTCCCAGCCAGCATGAAATTGACCTGCGATACACGGATGCGCTTTCAATGGCGGATGCGGCTATGACATATCGTCTTACAGTCAAGGAAGTAGCGATGTCGCATGGCGTTTACGCAACCTTTATGCCAAAACCGGTGTTTGGTGAAAATGGAAGTGGAATGCACGTGCACCAGTCCCTTTTTAAAGGATCGGATAATGCCTTCTTTGATGAAAAAGATAAATATTTTTTATCAGGTACCGGCAAAAGTTATATTGCGGGACTTCTGAAACATGCGACTGAACTGTCTTCAGTTGTTGCTCAATGGGTGAACTCATACAAGAGGCTCGTGCCGGGCTATGAGGCGCCGGTTTATATATCATGGGCAAGGAGAAATCGATCAGCTCTTATCCGTGTTCCCATGTACAAACCGGGCAAGGCAAATGCCACGCGAATGGAGTTTCGTTGTCCTGATCCTGCCTGTAATCCATATCTTGCCTTTTCAGTCATGCTGGCTGCCGGACTTAAAGGAATCGAAGAAGGGTATGAACTGCCTGCACCGATAGAGGAAGATATTTTCGAAATGACGCCTGCCGAACGCGAGGCCAAAGGAATCAAGGCGTTACCGGGAAGTCTTGGAGAAGCTATACAATATACCGAGGGAAGCGATCTCGTTCGTGAAGCTCTCGGTGACCATATATTTGGAAAGTTCATTGCGAATAAAAAGATCGAATGGGACAGATACAGGACGCATGTCAGTGATTATGAACTGGAAAAATATTTGCCGATTCTTTGATTATAATGAAAAAAAAAGTACTCGTCATTACTCATGCCGCATCGGAAGGAGCGGGTACTCTTGAAGAGTTTCTGAAATATTGTGGTGCAAGCATTAAAGCGGTTAAGCTGTATGAAGACGAAAGGCTTCCCGCCGTCGCCCAGAGATATGATGCCATCATATCTCTGGGCGGACCGATGAATGTTCATGAGGAAGACAAATACCCCTTTTTGCGAAAAGAAGCCGAGTTTCTGGAGCAGGCCATAGAGAGCAATATTCCCATCCTTGGAATTTGTTTGGGTGCTCAGATGATCGCCAGGGTCTGTGGCGCCAGGGTAGTGAAGGCTTCAGGGCAAGAGCTTGGCTGGAAAAATGTCTTCGTAACCGATGCGGGGAAACGAGACATTCTGTTTCAGGGACTGCCGGATGTGATGAAGGTGTTTCAATGGCACGAGGATACATTTGAAATTCCTCATGGAGGATTATTACTCGCAACCGCAAATGGATGTCCTAACCAGGGTTTCCGGTATGGTAACGCGTATGGCCTTCAGTTCCACGTTGAGATTACATCTGATATATTGATGGAATGGTTTAATGGTAAACCGGAGTTGCATGAGTATATCGATATATATAGAGGAATAGAGCGTGATTTTTTTACTCAGGCAAAAATGATCTATTCAAACTTCATGTGGCTGGTAGATTTGTGCTGTCAGTCCTCGAGAACTAAGGTAGGTAAATAGGTTAATAAAAACAAGCTAAGGAGATACATCAATGTGCGGAATCGTTGGCATTGTTAATACCGATGGGCAGGTTATTGATGGAACTCACATCAGGGAAGCCATACGAATCCAGAGGGAAAGGGGAAACGGTCTTGGTGGCGGCTTCGCTGTCTATGGCTGCTATCCTGATAACAAGGATAAATACGCTTTTCACGTCATGTACGAAGGGGATCGCAATAGTTCCGTTATACCGGTTGTTGAAGATTACCTGGCAAGCAGGACGAACATTACCCAGTCGGAGCAGATTCCCGTATATCCGAACGAGCGTATTCCGAAGGGCCCGTATTTTAAAAGATACTTTTTAAAACCTATCAAGGAATTTTTATCACCTCAACAGACCGAAGCGGATTACATCGTCGATCTCGTTATGACTGTCAACAAGATGGAAGGCGTATTTGTAGTATCGTCAGGAAAAAATCTCGGAGTTTTCAAGGGTGTGGGGTATCCCGAAGATATTGCGGACTATTTCGGAATACAGGATTATTCCGGGTATATGTGGGTAGCTCATAACAGGTTTCCTACCAATACGCCTGGTTGGTGGGGTGGTGCCCATCCCTTTACGATTCTTGATAAGACAGTGGTTCACAACGGCGAGATAACCAGTTATGGGACGAATCTTCGGTGGCTTCAGATGTACGGATACTATTGCATGTTGCAGACGGATACAGAGGTAATTTCTTACATCTTCGATAAACTTACAAGAAAAGATGGGCTCTCGGATGAAGACGCGTGCTATGTCATGGCACCATCGCTCTGGGAAGAAATAGACAGGACGAATGATAAAAAAAAGAGATATCTTCGACAGATTTACGGTCCTGCTATTGTGAACGGTCCGTTCGGAATCGTCCTGACCCACAAAGACGGTGCGATTGTCCTGAATGACAGGAATAAACTCCGTCCCGTTGTCTGTGCCAGATCGGGCAATACCTATTATGCATCGTCCGAGGAGTGCAGTATCAGATTGTTATCTCCCGAAGTGGAAAGCCTCTGGTCACCCAGGGGTGGTGAACCGGTCATCATCGAAATGCAAAAGGAAACAGATCAAGGGACAGCATAATGGCTCACATGACGAGTAACTGGAAAATAATGCCTTCGTTTCATCCGGAGTTCGACCTCTCGCGGTGTGACTATGAAAACGGGTGCCGGATCTGTGTGGGTGAATGTTCTTTCGGGGAAATATCTCTGAAACCTGTCAAGGGGAGAAACGGTACTATTCTCTATCGACCGTGGGCGAATATGAGCGCCTGCAATGCATGCCAGAGATGTGTCAAAATGTGTCCTCACCGGGCAATTCACATTGTTAATCAACCTATGCATACGTCTCATGGGTACTGGACGCCCCATCATGTCAGCAATATCTGGCGCCAGGCGGGATCGAAGGGCGGCGTTTTGCTGGTTGGAACCGGGGCTACAGGTCCTCAAAAGAGATACTTTGATCATATGATGTTCGATGCCTGTCAGGTAACGAACCCTTCGATAGATCCGCTCCGGGAACCGATGGAGATTCGACGATATCTTGGAGGCAAATCTGATCACTATGGGGGAGAAGTTGGTCCGCAGCTTCAGCTTGAAGTTCCTATAATGTTTGGAGCCATGAGTTTTGGGGCCGTGAATCTTCGCGTCCAGGAAGCAGAAGCAATAGCGACAAAGGAAGTTGGAACCTACTGGAATACGGGAGAAGGCGGTTTTCATCAGAGACTGAGACAGTACGGACAGAATACAATCGTCCAGGTAGCGTCAGGCCGATTTGGCGTAAGCGAGGACTACCTGAAATCGGCTGCGGCAGTAGAGATAAAAATAGGGCAGGGTGCAAAGCCTGGAATTGGCGGGCATCTTCCCGGGGAGAAGGTCTCGGAAGCGATATCGCAGACGCGGATGATCCCGGAAGGCACCGATGCGTTGTCGCCGGCACCTCATCACGACATTTATTCGATCGAAGATTTGAGACAGCTCATTTTTGCAATAAAAGAGGCAACAAGCTACAAGGTTCCGGTTTCAGTAAAGATTGCAGCCGTTAACAATGTTGCTCCCATTGCAAGCGGTATTGCCCGAGCCGGGGCGGATATTATTGCCATCGATGGTTTTAGAGGCGGTACAGGCGCAACGCCGCTTCAGATCCGCCAGAATACGGGTATTCCTATTGAACTTGCCATTTCTGCAGCAGACAGACGATTGACCGAGGAGGGTATCAGGAATAAAGTCAGTCTTGTTGCATCGGGAGGGATTCAAAGTTCTTCAGATGTTTTGAAAGCTATCTGTCTTGGCGCTGACGCGGTTTATGTAGCCACATCGGTTCTCATAGCACTGGGATGCGGTATGTGCCAGCGGTGTTTTACCGGCAGATGTCCGTACGGAATTACGACAAACAAACCGGGATTGGCTGAGAGGATCGATGTGGGTGAGGCGGCAGAGGCATTGAAAAACCTCCTCCATGCCTGGGGAGAAGAGATCAAGGAACTGATGGGGTCCATGGGAATCAGTGCCATAGAGGCGATAAGGGGAAACAGAGATCGGTTGAGAGGTGTGGGCATGAACAGCGAGGAATTGAGTATTCTCGGAATTAAGCATGCCGGAGATTGATACATGACCACGATTGTTGCAAAAGGATTATATTACAAAACGCTAAACAGGCAGATACGGGGATTACTTTCACGGGGTGAGAAAGAAATTGTCCTCAAGGGTGTCCTGGGGCAGAGATACCTCGCCGGTGGTCTTAACGGCAGCGCAGAATTTCACATATACGGTACACCCGGACAGGACCTGGGAGCATTCTTGAATGGTCCTACCCTTATCGTTTACGGAAACGCCCAGGATGGTCTGGCCAATACAATGAATGCCGGAAAAATAGTAATTCATGGAAAGGCGGGAGAGATACCGGGACATTCTATGCGGGGCGGCAAGGTCTTTATTAAAGGAGATGTCGAATACAGGGCCGCCATTCACATGAAAGAGTATTTGGACCAGATTCCCTGGCTTATTATAGGAGGGACTGCAAAAGATTACTGTGGTGAATATATGGCAGGTGGAAGGGTAATCGTTCTTAATCTTGAAGGAAAACCATTACCGGTGGGTGGCAGCATCGGAACGGGGATCCACGGAGGTGTTATTTATATTAGAGGTGACGTGCAGAAATACCAGCTCGGGACCGGTGCGATTTTCGGGGATATGGACAAAGACGACGCGGGATTCCTTAAGACAAGTCTCATGGAATACGGAAAAGATATAAATATCGACCTGTCCGGCATCTCGGCTGACGATTTCGTAAAAATTACAAGACGGGGACACCGGCCGTTTGCCAGTTTATATACTCCGGGAATGAATATAAAAACACAGATGCCGAAACATTTCAATCTGACCCCTCCCTGTACATTCAGCTGTCCCACGGGAATCCCGACGCCGGTATTTTTTAATTTGATAAAAGACGGGAAAGTGAAAGAAGCGCAGCTTTTAATGGATGAGTTTTCGCCCTTCCGCATGACGGTGTGTGGTACTACATGTCCTGCCCCGTGCATGGAAGCGTGTAACAGGAACTTGATTGACGGGCCTATCCCGGTACAGGAGCTTGCCAGGAAATATTATCCAACATTCAAGCCGACGATAAAGGGGAAGAAGAACGAAACGATTTCGATCATCGGTGCCGGACCTGCGGGACTTTCGGCGGCATGGCAGCTTTCTCGGAGAGGGTATAAGGTCAAGGTCTACGATGCTACGGAGAACCTGGGAGGAAAAGCCAGAAAGGCAATTCCGCAGGAACGTCTCTCCGATGAATTGCTCGATAGAGATATAAAAAGGATCAGAACACTTCCGATTGAATTTAACCTGGGTGTAAAGGTTGACAGGGAATCTTTCCAGGATATTTACGAT